>MDTG01235522.1_pt1 | contig 11828 bp, 16 predicted proteins | sample 811421 | NCBI WGS metagenome assembly MDTG01 (sample SAMN05326645, study PRJNA326480) | marine metagenome | isolation source: seawater | place: Pacific Ocean: South East | collected 2011 | reverse complement strand
GGTGCAATTATTGCTGGTGAAACAATAAACCCAACATATATTGCGCGTTTTTATAAAAAATCAAAAAAATATAATTTAAATTATATTTATAACAAAAACTTTTGGAACAAAATAGGTAATAAAAAAACATTAAAATTTATAAAAAATAAAGATATTATGCCACATTGTAAAACAAAAAAAAGTAAAATTATGAATTTATATAATAATAAAACCAAAATGTTTTGTCTACCTGAATATAAACCATTAATAAAATAATATTTTCAATTAATTTAATAAAAATATTATTTATTATTTAATCAGAACTTACAACTTGATTAGCTTGAGAGACTACTTCAATTTCATTTAATGTAATAGATTTTTTTGGGTTAAATACATTAATTACAAATTTATCTTCCGCAATATCAGGAATCGCTTGTGTTTCACAATTAAATTTTGATCTAAACAATGCAACAGAATCTCCACTAATAGGAGGTGCTTCTTGTTGTAATCTTTCATATTCTTTTAAAGCCCAAGTAGTTAATACATCTGCTGGGTCACGATCTTCTCTTGACATTCCTAATTGTAAAGTCATGTATCTATAAAATGAACCAAATTGTTTTGCAACCGAACTATGATCAGCGGCTTTTTCTTCAGCATTATAAAATTTTTTAAAAGATTGAATTAATGTTGATAATAAACCAACACCACCAACACCAAACAATATACCATTTTTAATTTCTTCATCGTCTATGCTTGTAGCAATTAAAGACATTGTTGATGCAACACCAGTAACAACTATACCAGTAATAGATAATTTATTTGCAAATCCTTTCCATTTTCCACCAGAATGAGAATGCATAAAACGAAGTCCAGCAGCTTTTTCACCCCATTGTTTCATTAAAACTTCCATATTTTCAGACCATGATTCAGCATTAACTTTTTTGCGTAAATCTCCTAAACGAGCTGTTGCAAGAGCTTCTTGTTCACCGGCACCTAAGTTTTCGGCAGACATTTTTTTATAATAATAGTCAATATTTTTTACAAAAATTTTGTCTATTATTTATTTTTATAATAAAATTTTTGTAATTTATACTTTTAATACAATAAAAATCATAACATATTCATTTGATATTTATATTATTATTAAATTCATCTAAAGTAGTATTTAATTTATATTAATTTATATTAATTTATATTAAGTAATATAAATCAAGTAATTTGTTAAATCAAAAATATTATTACAAGTAAAAATTTATATTATAATTATTATATAAATAATGCTTTGTGGAACAACATGTATAATAGCAATGGTATTTTTAATAGCAAATTTTTATACCATACTTTCATGTAGTAATAATAAAAAAGATAAACAAGATTTTTTAGATGTTCTAAATGATGAACAAAAAATTACATATGAAAAGATAATTAATCAGCGTAAAAATATATATTATAGCGGATATGGTTTAGGTATATTATTGTCGTTAATTGGTATCTTTTTTATAAAAAAATTTATGAAATTAAGATTTAATAATATATCTTTAATTTGCTTTGTTGGTGCTGTAACATTTGTAACAAATTATTTATTTTACATATTATATCCTAAAGCAGATTATATGTTATTACATCTTAATGATAAAAAACAAATAGAAGAATGGTTAAAAATATATAAAAAAATGCAATTTAAATTTCATTTTGGTTTTGTTTTGGGAATAATAGCAGTAATGATTTTTTGTTACAGTTTAAGATAATAATTAAGTTTTCATAAGCGTAAATATTTCATTTCCGCAATTATATTCATGATTAATTAAAGTTAATCCCGATTTTTTAAATAGATTTTTTAATTCATCTATTTTAAATATATAATAATAACGCTCATAAATTTTTCCATTATTATTATTCCATAAAACAATATTATTTCCATAATTATTAAAAGTTCTTCTAGTTTTAGCTGGCTGACTAATTGACCAAACTGATAATAAAATTTTTCCATTTGGTTTTATTAGCCTTTTAATTTCAAGTAAAGCATTCAATCTATTTGCATAATTTGAAAGATGATGAAAAACGGCAATACATAAAATACCATCACATGAATTATTTTTTAAAGGAATGCTCATAATATTAGCATTTATGATATTTAATTTTTTTTCTTTACATATTTTGGTAAAATTTTCACAATTATCAATTCCAATAAAACTTAAATCTTTATGATTCATATTTCTTCCATTACCACAACCAATATCGTATATTAAGCTATCATGCTTAATACTATCCAAAAAATTATTTACCCAAGACCACTTATAAGAACGTGTGTTATTAAAATGTTCAGCTATTTCTTCATATACATCTTTAACTTGTGTTTTTTCAATAGTATTCATATTTTAATATTTAGTATTATACTAATAAATGTTAAATTGTGTCAATTTTATTTATAAATTAAAATCTTCATCTAAATATTTTGTCAAATCTTCATCTGATTCATTAAAAGCATATTGTCTTTTTATTTCTGGTGGCAAGCATCTATAAACAATTTCATCATCTTGAAGATTAATTTCATAATTTAAATTAAGTAAATTATTATTACTATTATTGCTATTGTTACCAATATTACCAATATTACCAATATTACCATTATTACCAATGTTATTATTATTACCATTATTACTATTATTACCAATGTTACCAATGTTACCAATGTTACTAATATTACTATTATTACCAATGTTACCAATGTTACTATTATTACTAATGTTACCAATATTATTAATGTTACCAATATTACCAATATTACCAATATTACCAATATTACCAATATTATCAATATTACCAATATTACCGATATTATTATTTAATAAACTATTATCCATATAATACCTACTTATAATAATTTTTAAATAATATAAAAACATTATTATTAATAATATTATTTATGGTAGCAATAGGTATTGATTTAGGAACAACTTATTCGTGTGTTGGCGTATGGAAAAATGGACAATGTGAAATCATTGCTAATGATCAAGGCGTTCGAACAACTCCTTCATATGTTGCTTTTACCGATACTGAAAGATTAATTGGTAATTCTGCTAAAAATCAATGTTCTCAAAATCCAGAAAATACAATTTTTGATGCAAAAAGATTAATTGGGCGAAATTTTGATGATAATTCTACTCAGTCTGATATTAAACATTTTCCATTTAAAGTTATAGAAAAAAACAATAAACCATTAATTCAAGCACAATATAAAGGAGAGTTAAAAGACTTCCAACCAGAAGAAATATCATCTATGGTTTTGATTAAAATGAAAGAAATAGCTGAAGATTATTTGGGGGAAACAGTAGATACTGCTGTTATAACTGTCCCTGCATATTTTAACGATGCTCAACGTCAATCAACAAAAGATGCGGGGGCAATTGCGGGTTTAAATGTTCTCAGAATTATTAATGAACCAACCGCTGCAGCAATAGCATATGGACTAGATCAAGAAAAGGATGGTAAAGAAAAAAATATATTAATTTATGATTTAGGAGGAGGTACTTTTGATGTAACATTACTATCAATAGAAGATGGTATTTTTGAAGTAAAGGCGACTGCAGGAGATACAAGACTTGGTGGAGAAGATTTTGATACTCGTTTAGTTCATCATTTTTCTCAAGAATTTAAAAGAAAACATAAAAAAGATTTAAGTGAAAATAAAAGAGCACTAAGACGTTTAAGAACATCATGTGAGAATCTAAAAAAAACTTTATCATCGTCTACTCAAGCAACAATTGAAATTGATAGTTTATTTGAGGGTATAGATTTTGTTAGCACAATAACACGTGCTAGATTTGAAGAATTATGTGGTGATTTATTTAGAAAAACTTTTGAACCTGTTGAGCAGGTAATGCGTGATTCCGGAATGAGCAAATCAACAATTCATGAAATAGTATTAGTTGGTGGTTCTACACGTATTCTAAGGATCCAGAATAAATTAACGGAATTTTTTAATGGAAAAAGTTTAAGTAAAAATATTAATCCAGATGAAGCAGTAGCTTATGGTGCGGCAGTTCAGGCTGCTATTTTATCTGGTGTAAAAGATTCAAAAATTGATGATTTAGTTTTACTTGATGTTAGTCCATTATCACTTGGAGTGGAAACAAGTGGTGGTGTTATGACTAAAATAATTGAAAGAAATACCACAATTCCAACAAAAAAGTCACAAACTTTTAGTACATATAGCGATAATCAACCAGCTGTAACAATTCAAGTTTATGAAGGCGAGCGTCAAATGACCAAAGACAATAATAAATTAGGCGAATTTACATTACAGGGAATTCCACCTATGCCAAGAGGAGTTCCTCAGATTGAAATTTCTTACGATTTAGACGCCAATGGGATATTAAATGTAAGTGCTTGTGAAAAATCAACAGGCAAATCAGATAATATTACTGTAACAAATGACAAAGGTAGATTAAATAAGGAGGATATAGATAAAATGTTAGCTGATGCAGAGAAATTTAAAGAAGAAGATGAAAAACTAAGAGCAACAATTGAAAGCAGAAATGGATTAGAAAATTATGTTTATCAAATGAAATCATCTTTAACTGATGAAAAAATTGTAAGTTTATTAGATTCAGAAATGAAAGACGACTTGTTAAAAGCTGTAGACGAAAAAATTAGTTGGTTAGATAATAATAGTAATGCTTCCAAGGAAGAATATGATTCTATTATGAGTGAAATTCAAGAAAAAATGAAGCCTCTTCAAGAAAAAATGATGGCAAATATGCAGGGTATGGGACAAACAGATGAAAATATTCCAAAATCAACACCAAGCGACGAAACAACACATGGATCTCCAAAAGTAGTAGATATTGATGATGTTGATTAATTAGTACATATATTTTTTTTCGCCACAATTATAACAGCAAACTAACATAATAATTATCATTAAAATTGCATAATTATTAGTGTTATTAGTACTATTAGTATTATATATTTTTTTACAATAATAGAATTTAATTTCATCATTCAAAGTATTAATATTTACATCTGATATATTAATAATAGTAATGTTAGAATAATTTATAATATTGTCGGTTTTATTATAATAGTGTGTATTATAATAAAGACATTCAATTGTTTCATTTTTATAATAATATTTGATATTGTATGTAGTATAATTTGTAATTTTGTTATATTTAAAATTATAATCAACTTTATGTATAAAATAGCTTAACAATACTAAGTGTGTTACTGTATATGATCTAATAACTCTGATATTACTTGAACGATGTGAATAGTGACTTGTTCCATGACTGCTTCCATGACTGCTTCCATGACCGCTTGAATGCCCACTTGAATGCCCACCACCTCGTGCATTAATATTATTAATAAAACAAAGAGCAATAATAATTAGATTATATTTCATAATTTATAATTGTATAATTAAATATATTTATGTATACAAAATAAATATCAATTTTAATATATAAGATATTAAAATAGTATTAGTTATTGCAAAAAAAATAATACAATTACGTTGTATGGAGAATGATTTGGAAAATTCAAATTTTTTATAATAATTAATGTTTGCTTGGTTATTATAATCAATCATTTCATTATTATATTCAAAAATTGTTGGTGGGCTATGTGTTCGCCTAACACTCATTATAATATATACATTTATGTGTTTAAATTTTAAAATATTAAAATTTATTTATTTTAATGAATTATTAAAAAAAAATGTTCCAAAATTTTGAAGAAAAAATATTGTTTTTATAAATTCATAATCATGTAAATCATTATAGTTAAATAATAATAATCCAATTAAAATACTAAAATGACTTAAGCATATTGTTAAATTTTCTCCATATAATACTGGTATTGTATTAATATTGTCTTTTTTATCTTCTTCTATATCTTTTATATCTATTAAATTACTTAATGCAAACATAGTTAAAATATTGGGTAAATATATTATTGGATGATTTAATATTTCATAATTATTATCATGTAGAACACATGGTAGAATTATAGTGCCCAATGTCCAAAATAGAGCTATATAAGTAGATTTTAAATATCCATAATTTTTTTTTAAATTTTTATAAAATAAAGTGCTTGTTATTAATGGAATAAATATATATGTACTATCATTTTCTATCAATGAATTTAATATATATAAATAACTTCCAAAAATAACCAAAATATTTAAATTAAAATTGGAATTCAAATAATTATAATAGTTTATTTTTTCATTAGAAATAATATTAGGTTTTTCTATTAAATTATTAAATTTTTTATAATCTAAAGCATCAAAAAATCTGTCAGTTCCATATGTAAAAATTGCTATACTAAATTGAAGTAAAATTAATTGTAAATTAATAATATTATTATGATAATAACTTGTTGTAAAAATATATTGTAATAAATTTAATGGAATTCCTAAAGAACTTCCAATTATAGGATTGTAAAATGTATTAATAGTTTCATTATTATTTTGATTCATAAAAAAATTATTATTATTATTTTGTATATATGGTTTTACATAATAATGTTTATAATTATGTAAAATAAATGTCATATAAAATTTATATATTATAAATTATAAATTTTAACTCGCTATTTTGATTTTATATATTTATTCATTTGAATAATATACAACAATAGAAATACCTAATAAACTCAATAAAATACCGCCGAAAGTTTTTGGATTAATTTTTTGTTTAAATACAAAATAACTGGCAAGTAAAGTTATTACAACATTCATATTTATAATCAAATGACAATAACAAATATTAGGAGCAAGTTTAACCGCTTTTGCAATTATAAATGAGCCTAATATTCTAAAAGAAGCAGATACAAGTAATAATATTGCAATAAATAAACCAGCATTTTTTATTACGTCTTTAAATTCATTGCTGTTTTTATTTGTTATTAAATATATTACACCAGCAATCCCCACAATTATATATATAATTGCTAATAAAATTTTAAAATCAAATGGTGTACTTGTTAAATATTTTGTTAATATAAAACTAAATGATGTAATAAATAGTTCACAAAATGATAAATATGCCCATAAATAATCCATTATATTATAAATATAATATAATTAATATAATTATATTATAAGAAAGAATTATCTACAATTATTGGATATTGGCATAAAAATGTAGATTTTAAATGTTTTATCGGTATATTAATTACTTTAATTGGTATATCTATAATTGCTATCTATTCTAATACATAATAATTTTCGTCTTCATCTTCATCTAAATTTACTTTAACAATTTTAACATCTTCTTCAAAAACATCTTCTTGAACGACATCTTCTTCAAAAACATCTTCTTTTAAAACATCTTTATTCATAAAATTATATATTTGTTCCGATAACCACATGTGATATTGCTCTAAATTTTTTTGATCTCTATTTTCATTTCCTTTACTAAGCGTTGAATGCATTAAATCACTCCACAATGAATCTAAAACATCACTGTGTCCATAGTCGCTTGCTAAAATTTTTTCAACTTCTAAATTTGGATTATTTTTTTTTAATTCATTTAAATTTAATGCAAATACAGGAATAAAAGGAACCTCTAATTTTGGAAAAAGTGACCATTTATAAGATTTTTCCGCATTTAATATTAGAACATTATCTAAATAATTTAATGGTTTTACGTTTGAAGATAAAAATGGAATATTAGATTTTAAATCTAATAATTTTGAATTATCAACAGGATCTAAAAAAACTGCTTTATTAATATTTTTTAGATTATTAACAGTTTCAATAATATTTACATAACCACTGGAATGTGAAAGTGGCAAAATTTCTTTATATTCTTCTCTTAGATCATATAATAATTCTTTTGTTGCTAGATTATCATTTGTAACTACATTCACCGAAAAATTGAAACTGTTTAATGATTTAATAAAATTACTATATATATCTGCCGGTATTAAAGAATTTGCTCCAGTATAAAATACAATTGCTTGTGTATCTTTTTTATCAATATTTTCAGGTTCATAAACTTTTACTACATTATTTCCATAAATACGTTTATAAACATTTACGCCATTTAAAAGAAACGCATTACTTGTTGTAAACAATAATCCTACTAATAAAATTATATAATTCATTTTATAATATAATTTTTAAAACAATATTTAAATAGTAAATACAAGATATTAAATATATTTAATATAAAATATTAAATATATTATATTAAATATTTATATTAATTATTAAATAATGTATAATGATAATGCATTAGAAAAACATAAAACAGATTTATTAAATAATGGATATACAATTATACCAAATGTTTACAGTCAAGAAGAAATAAGTGAATATAAAAATGAATTTTTTAATTGGAAATCTGGCATTCCAAATCTTGATGAATTACATAATATAATAGATTTTAATGGAATATTTAAACATCATCAAGTTGGTAATCAGAGATTTGCATGGTTAGCTCGCAGTAATAGTAAAATAACAAATATATTTAAATATTTATGGAATAGTGATGAATTAGTTACCAGTTTTGATGGATGTTGTTATTATCCACCCAATTATATAGGAGAACAAACTTATTGGACACATACTGATCAATCATCACGAAAAAAAGGCCTACATTGCTATCAATCATTTTTAAGTTTAACAAACAATAGTGAGCGTACTCTTTTATTATATAAAGGTAGTCATTTATTACACGAAGATTATTTTATCACTATGGAAATAGACGAGCCACGTGATTGGAATATTTTAGATAAACATTATGTGCAAACACTAATAGATGACCAAATTAAATTAAATGTTAAAGAAGGTGATCTTGTAATATGGGATTCTAGAACATTTCATCAAAATTTATGTGGTAATGCTAATTGCACCGAAGAGCGTTTAATACAATATTTATGTTATTTACCAAAAAATAATCCTAATAATGATGAAAAACAACAAAAACAGAGAAGAAAATTTTTTGAAAATAGAAGAACAACAAGTCATTGGCCATATCCTATGAATGTTGTACCAGAACAACCAAATACATATAATTATTATAATCCAGAATATCCAATATATATAAACTATGATACATTAATAAAACCAAAATTAGATGATTTGATGGATAAAATTAATAATCTGTTATAAGTTTCGTCAATCGTATATAAGTTTCGTTAATCTATAGTAATAGTTAAATAATTTACAATTAAAATTTAAAACATTATGTATAATGTATATAAGGTATATAATGTTTATTAATAGAAATTTTTTAAAATTTTTTTATAACGCACTTTTAACAGGGATGCCAAGCTTAACATATAATCCGATAAATAAAAATGTACTACATGCTCCATTTATTGTTAATGAATTTTCAACATATATTAATTATCGCTTAAATTTGGATCAATTACAAACATTAAAAAATTATTTGCACGAAAATACAGATGGATTTAATATCGTCCCTTCATCTATTTTGAACGATGATTCAAAAGATTATTTTTTAAGTTTAAATATATATAATTGTACATCTCCTATTTTTAGTTTTATAGCTGAAGAACCATCAACAAGATGTGAGTTAAATTTATATGTATCTGATAAAAACGAAGATAAAGGTACCTTGATTATTGATTATGTTTCAAATTTATTATCATTAGACCCAGATAATTTATTTAAGCAAAAAGGAAATATAAATTTTAATTTGGAAAATGGTGTTATAACTGGAAATGCAGATAATGAAAATTTTTCATTAGAATTATTATATAATCCTTTTATGAACATTATTACACAAAAACAAATTAGTTCTAATTTGGTAAAATTTACTGATAAAATTTTCTATAGAAATGGGATATATGATAAATTATATTATGATTCATCATTAATACATAATAAAATTATAGATTGTAAAGATTATAATATATATTTTAAGTTTTTAGATATGGAATTTCTAAATGTAGATAATATATTTTACTTTGAAAAAAAAATTAATTTTGTTGGTGGATTATGGTATAATTTATTAAAATGATATATTAAAATATAAAATTAAAAAGTGTTATTTGTATATAATCTATAAAATGTATATAGTGCAAAGAAAACTAGCATAGCATGTATTACCATAAATAATTTATTTATAAGCTTCCATTGATTAATAGAAGTATATTTTTCTTTATTTAAATAAGGTTGTATAGAATTAAATAAATGATAATTCAATAAAAATGAACAACTTAATAAAAGTAAACTAACTAATACTAATCCTGATGAATAAAGTTTACTTTTGCCACGATAAAATCTAGAATAACCTAATGCTGCAAATGAAACCGCTGTAGTTAAAGCAACATTTCTAATAGTTGTTTGATAAAACATGACTAAATCACGATATGATTCAAATTCCATATTATATATTATATATTATATATAATATATAATATAAAAAATTGATATATTAAATAAGAAGTTAATACATTCAATTATAAGTAAAAAATCTAATATTTTACAATATGAAACATTTTAATAATATTCTTTTAAAAATTCAAACTTTTATTAATATGTTTAAAAATTTGAATTACAAAACATCAAATAATACTCCGCCTATTATTACAAAACAATATGGTTTTAATTATACAAATAGTGATTTAAGTTATCATATGTAATCAAAAATTTTGTCTATAATTTCTTGTGGTAATTTTTCTAAAATATTATTAAACAAATTATTATATATATATACCAATTTATTGTAACTATGAAAATCGCTGTGCTCCAATATAAATTTTACTTCATTATATTCTATTAACATATCAAAAAAAGTATTTGAAGTTTTCCAGTTATTATAGCAAATAATACTATTGCAACAATAACATTCTTTTTTATTTAGTTTTAAAAATTTTGATTTCAATAAAAATTCATTTTCATAAAAAAAACTCATTATTTTTTTATCATAATTTCTTATTTTTTCCGAAATGTTAACCAAATATTTATTGTAAATTGGATGATATATAAAATTATTATTAAAAAAATTATAATCATATATCATGTAATTTACAAATGGATAATTATTTGGTATTTTTAAATCTAATATTTTTTTATTATTTTTATTTGTAGTTATTTTAATATGATTATCATCGACACCATCAATATTTAAAATATATTGTTCAACATTTAGTGATTCTATAAATTTCAATATATTGTTTGATAAATTTTTATAGTCTTCATAAAAAATAAAGTTTTTATTATTAAAATTTTTTATTTCATTATTAATTCTTCTAGATGCCATTGTTGACATTTTATCTATATAAAATGGATAACAATATTTAAATAATTATCAAAATAGTTAATTTAATTATTATGTAGTTATTATATAATAATGAAAAATTTTACAAAAAAAAACAGAAAATTAAATAGAAGTAAATCTAGAAAAATAAATAGAATTAAATCTAGAAAAATAAATAGAAGTAAATCTAGAAAAATAAATAGAAAAGGTAAAGGTTTTAACAAAACTCCAATAATTATATATAAAACTATAGATTTAGAATCATTATTTTTATTAAATCCTGATGAATATTATGAAAAATGTATAAAAATAACTCTATATGATCCTATAGAAAAAAAATATACAGGAAAAATTATTGAATTAATAGATGAGGATGATGGTGATAATTTTGAATTTTTACATAATCCCTTTAAAAGAATAAGAATATTACAACCAAATAAAGAAGAAGTTTCCATACGTATTGATCCATCAATATTGAATTATACTTTTAAAATTGAAGAAAACAAAGAAGGATATAGTAAACAAGAAATACCAATACGCTCAATAACACCTGAACCAAAACGGAGAAGAAAGTTCTAATACTTAGTTAATTTAATTATTAAATACTAGACT
>MDTG01060592.1_pt1 | contig 11828 bp, 12 predicted proteins | sample 811421 | NCBI WGS metagenome assembly MDTG01 (sample SAMN05326645, study PRJNA326480) | marine metagenome | isolation source: seawater | place: Pacific Ocean: South East | collected 2011 | reverse complement strand
AAGTGTGACAATGAATTTTTGTTGTAGTCAAGAGTATCTAAAACTGTAACATAATGATTTAAATCAACTAGTTTAGTTGAAAGCATTGAGCCAATATATCCAGCGCCACCTGTGATTAATATTTTATATTTTTTTTTCATATTTATAATATGTTTTATTTTTAAATTATTTTAAAGTCGTATTTAACATAATCTAATCATAAATTTAAATCATTAATTTATATTTCTTAATTTTTATAAAATATTTTTATTCTTTTGGTGAAAATTAATGTATTGTTTTCGCTTCTTATTTATTTCTAGATTGGCAATAAAATTTTTAATTCTTAAAATTATTTTTTTATATTTGTTATACTTAAAAAAATAATACAAATTTATTATTTTAAAATTAAAATATAATTTTCGTTGTATTAGTTTTTGTTTTGAATATTTTTTAAAAAAATCTGTGTTGTCATATTTTAAATAACCATTATGTGCTCTTATTATTCTATAAAGAAAAAAATCTAATTGATCAGATATTTCATGATTTGAATACTTAGATCCTTTTAGTTTGATCAATTCATTTAGTTCATTTTTAGTTTGAATTAGTGCTGGGGAAATAGAATTATTTAGTATATTTTGTATAGGTCCGAGTCTGTAAGGTTTATATTTTTCAGCCTCTTCTCCTTGGACAAATTGAAGATTCTCAACTCTTTCTTCATTATCTAACAAACTGTTATATTCAGTTTTACTTATAAAACTTGCTAATTCATTTAAAGTTTTTATCTTTCCAGAAATAATTATTTGAGAAACTATTGGTATTTCTTCGTCGATAGTATCAATACCTTCTAAATTTTCCCGAGTACCAATTTTATATTTTAATTCTTTTTCTAAAAGATAAACATCATTAAATAAAGAATTTTTCATAACACCAATAGTAGGTAAACTAACAAACTCAGGCTCCAGATATTTCATTAATCTATCAATGGGATCAAGCTCATCGTTATCTGGCCAATATAAATTATTTATTTTTTTTATTTCATAGGATTTATCAAAATAAAAAACTGCACTAACACCATTAACCGCAGAATAATCATTATTTTTTTCTAAAAATTTTATAGCATTATTTAAAAAATTTGGAAATAAAAAGTCATCATCAGTCATAATTGAAAAATATTTTGTATTAACTTTTTTAATTATGTCATATCTTGAAAGTATTAATCTTTGATGCCTTTTTTTTAAATTTTTACCAGAACCTATTTCGTGATTTATTGAAAGAACATTCTTAAAGTTTTCTATATTTTTTTTATTTATTTGATAAATGTTATCATCAGAATCATCAGTAATATATATTTTTCCATTATAATTAAATTCCTTATAAAAATTTAAGCAATATTTAATCCAATTTGGTCGGTTCCTTGTGCATATAACTATTGAATGATCCATAAATTAAATTTATTTTTTTTGAATAATAATTATTTTAAATTAAAGAATTCCAAATATTTTTCTTATTTTTAAACAAGGAATAATATTTAGCTTCTTATAAAAAATACTATTGTAGGGCAAGAAGAAAAATAACTTATGCAATAAAATTCTTATTTTTCTCATACAAAATTTCTTAATATTTGATCTATGATGATATGGCGATAAGTTTTTTTGAAAATATAGTGAGGATAAAATAACTTTTTTTGTTTCATCTGCCATTAAATAGTTATCTAAAAAATTAAAACCTTTATAAATTTCAACTTCTTTTTCCAACTTTGTTTTTTTTCTAAAACGTAAATGAATATGGGCTCTTCGATAAATTGACTTACCTCTATGTAAAAATGAAGGGTGAAACGCAAGTACAGAACAAGACCTCGAAGAAATATTTTGTGTGTTTGTAAGTTTTGCATAAGGTGAATTTTTCAATAACTCATTTTCCTCAGCAGAATTTTCATTAACATGTGAATTTGGTACAATTTCAAAACCACTTTCATCATATAAATAAATATTTAATTGAATGGACTCTAGTTTTCCAGGTTTTCCATCTCTATGCCATTTTCCTAAGTGAGATATATTCTCTGTTATATGATATCTACTTAAGGTCATTACTATTTCTTCAGTTTTTAATAAGTCCTTAGCAATATTAATAACATCCGATTTTTCAAGTATAGTTACAACGTTTTGATTTATTATAGATTCATGAAAAATATTCTCTATACCTGCAATATTTATCTTTTCTGAGTAATCTTCATAGACTCTAATGTAATTATATTTTTTATTTTGACAAAATTTCTTTATTTTTTCTAAATCTTTTTTGCTTTGTTCTATTAGATCTTGTTCTAAAGCATCATTAATTTTTAAATATCCATATTTTTTAAAAATATCTATATTATTATTTTTTAACATTTAAACTTATAGTAGTGTATTTTTATAATTATATTTATTTTTATAATTTAACAAAAAATAATTCTATATATATATTTAAGTTTACTTGTCTCTTTGACTAAGTATTGGTTTTTTAAAAGGCCATTTAATTTTTAATCTTTTGTCATTCCATTTTATATTTTTTTGATTTTTTACGTCATTATATGATCCTTTATAAAAAAGCTTATAATGAAATAAACATTCTTTAGATAAACAATAATGACCATTTGCATATTTTGGTGGTATTAAAATTTGAATATTTTCATTATGTGATAGTGTAAATGTCTGGGACTTCATATATTGATTTGATTTTTTGTCTAAATTTACAATCACTAAAAATATTTTTCCATAAGCACAACTAATTAATTTCCAAGTTTTATTATCATAATGAAGACCTCTGAAAACATTTTTTTTTGAAAGAGAAAATTTATCATGATTAAATTTTAATGATTTTTTATTTGAAATCCAAGATGTCCATAATAATCCACGCTTATCTCGAAAATTGTTTCCTTTAAATAATTTTATTCCTTTAAGCATTATTATAAATTATTTGACTACCTTGATTTTCAAATTTAAAATTCACTTTTACTAACTTTTTTTTTTTGAAAAAATTTTTCTGCTTTTCTTTGGGCACAAAAAAACAAAAAAATCCTCCACCACCAGCACCTAATAATTTTCCTCCAAGCGCTCCTTCTTTTTTTGCTTCCTGATAAATTTCATTTAATTTATGATTGGCGATAGAATTGCTCAAAGACTTTTTAATTTTCCAGTTTTCATCCATCAAATATCCAAAATTTTTTAGATCATTGTTAAAAATTATTTTTTTGGCTTTTTTTGTGTTTTCAATTAATTCTAATAAATTTCTTTTCTTCTCTTTTGAAAATTTGCTTATATATTTAGACGCAACATTTGAAGCTGTTCTTTGAACACCAGTATAAATTAACACTAAATTTTGATTTAATTTTTTTATAAATTCTTCGTTTTTAAATTTCGTGACCTTGAATTTTCCATTAGTAAGAAATTTGATATGATTAAATCCACCATATGCAGTAGCTATTTGATCTTGTGAGCCCACAACTTCTTTTAGTAATTCGTGTTCAATTTCTAAACCAAACCTACCAAGCTCACTCTTTGAAAATTTTTTTCCACCAATATACGAATTAAAAATATTTATAAGACTTATTACAAAAGCTGAGCTTGATCCCATACCACTTCTGGCAGGCAAATCACCATCATAATGTAATTCTAAACCATCTTTTATTTTAAAATATTTTATTAACTCTCTTACAACTCTAAAATTAATTTCATTTAATTTTTTTTTACTTTCAATTTTTGAATACACAATCCTGTACTTGTGATTAAAAAAAAAAGGTAACTGTCGTAAAGTTAAATAAATATATTTATTAATAGACGTTGATATAACCTCGCCACCATTATCTTTATACCAACTTGGGTAATCAGACCCTCCACCAAAAAAAGAAATTCTATAAGGTGTTTTACATATTATCATTTTTATCTATTCTACTTTATATAAAGGAATAATAGTATATAAAATAATCTTTTTATGAACTACAAAAACCTGAACATAGTAAGATCAAATAATAGTCTAAAAGTTATTCAGGTTAAAAAAAAAATTTTTGATAAAATGTCATTGATTAGAAGTTTCGAGTTAGAAGCTTTTAAACATAGACAAAATAATAATTTTAAAACACTGATCTATCTATGTCTAGGACAAGAAAGTATATATGCTTCTGTATCGGTAGCTTTAAAAAATAAGAAAACTTTTGGTCAACATAGGGGTCATGGTATTTATTTAGCTGATGGAGGTAATCCAAGAAAACTAATTGATGAATTAGTTGGATTAAATACAGGTACAAACCAGGGAATGGGTGGTTCACCAGCAATTTATGACCTCAATATTGGTATGTATGGTCACGTTGGACTAATTGGAGATCAAGTTCCAGTAGCGACAGGATATTCTATTATAAATAAAAGAGATATTGTAGTCTGCTATTTTGGTGATGGTGCAGCAGAAGAAGATTATGTTCTTGCTTCTTTTGGTTTTGCAGAAAAAAAAAAATCAAAAATTATATATATTTGTGATGATAACAATCTATCTGTGTTAACTCCTATTAAAGATCGACGAAATTGGAATATTTCTAATGTTGCTAATTCATTTGGAATAAAATCATTCGAAATTACTGATGACCCTTTAACAATTTTTAACACTATTTCTAAAATTAAAAAAAATAATTTTTTTCCAGCTTTAATAAATATTAAAACATGTAGGGAATACTGGCATGAAGGTGCGGGAAAAGATAAACCTTCAAAAAACTCTTGGAATAGATATCAAATATTTAAAAATGAACTAATTGGTTTAAATCTGAAAAATTTTATTTTAAATACAGAAAATAAATACAAAAAATTATTTGAAAACTTATGGAAAAAACGGTTGCAGAAACTATAAAAAAAATAACAGCAGACCATATAAAAAAAAATGATGGTGTTGTAATGGGACAATGTTTATCTGCTGTAGGGTGGGTTCAAAATACTGTTCCTAATCAAAAAAAAGGGATTATAGAATTGCCAATGACAGATGTTGCAGGAGCAGGATTTGCTGTTGGGGCTTCTCTTGCAGGAGCGAGACCAATATTTATTTTAAGATTTCAAAGTTTCCTTTGGTTAAATGCAAGTCCACTGATAAATAATGCTGCAAAATCAAAAGATATATTTAATTATCCTGCACCAGTTTTTATTAGAGCTATAGCATCCGAAGGTATAAGTTCTGGACCAATACATACAAATTGTTATCACTCTCCGTTTGCACATATGCCAGGTCTACCAATTTGTGCACCTATGACACCTAAAGAATACAAAGAAATCTGGATTGATTATATGAAAAATGATGATCCTTTAATGGTTAGTGAACATAGAATATCATACAAGTCAAATCGAGAATTTAATGATAAAATCAATATATCTTCAAAAATTAGTATTTTCTTAATATCTGCCTCAAGATTTGAAGCAGATAATATAGAAAAAAAACTTAAGTATCATAAAATCAATTGTGATATATTTCATATTTTATGGCTAAAACCATTTAAAATTAAAAATAAATACATCGAATCAATTAACAAAACAAAGTTAGGGATTGTAGTAGACTCTACCTACGAAGTGTGTAGTGTATCTGAACATATTGCTCACAAACTTATGTTAAAAAGTAAATCATCAAAAATTTATAACTTAGGGATGAAAAATAAATCACCTGGATGTTCAAAACACACCTCTAATGGAACGCCTACTGGGAGTCAAATTGTTAAAAAAATTTTAAAAATTATAAAAAAATAAACACAATGAGTTTAGATTTTTTATTTATTACCCCACCATCTAGAGTCGAGGTTTATCAAAATTTAGCTAATGATTATGCTGCAATAGAACCTCCTGTTTGGTCAACATTAATAGCCAGGTATTTATCAAAAAAAAACTATAAAGTTAAAATATTAGATGCTGAGGCTGATAAATTAAGTCATGAAGAAACTTCAGATATTATTATAAAAGAAAATCCTAAGATTGCTGTTTTTATGATTTATGGACAACAACCATCAGCATCAACACAATGCATGCCAGCTGGATCAAAAACAGTTAAAATTTTAAATGAAAAATCAAATGATGAAATTAACACTATCATTATTGGTACACATGCCTCTGCATTACCAAAAAGAACATTGGAAGAAGAGCCTTACACTTTTGTTTGTCAGGGTGAAGGCCCACAAACACTCGAAAATTTAATAGAAGTTATAAAAAAAAATAAGACTAACTTTGAGGATGTGCCTGGATTATGGTTCAAAGATGTAGAAGGAAATTCAAAAAAAAGTAAACCAGCTAAAATGCTAGAAAACCTTGATATAAATCTTCCAGGTCAAGCATGGGAATTGATTGATCTTAAAAAATATAAAGCACATAATTGGCATACATTTAATAATCTTGAAAGTAGAAACAAATATGCTTCCCTACAAACTAGTTTGGGTTGTCCATTTAAATGTACTTTTTGCTGTATAAATGCACCCTTTGAAAGAAATACAATTAGATTTTGGTCACCAGAACACATTTTTAATGAAATAAAATATCTTGTTGAAGAACATCAAATCTATAACATTAAAATTCCTGATGAAATGTTTGTTTTAAACCCAAAACAAATCCATAGTTTGTGCGATTTGATAATAAAAAGTGGATATGGAAAAAAACTTAATTTTTGGGCTTATTCAAGAATTGACACCTTGCATGATGACGAAATGTTAAAAAAAATGCAAGTTTCAGGTTTCAAATGGTTAGCTATTGGAATTGAGTCAAGTTCAGAACATGTTAGAGATGGAGTAACTAAAGGAAATTTTAGAAACACCGATATAGAAAAAATAGTTCAAAAAGTTAAAAATTTAGGTTTTTATGTTGGTGCAAATTATATTTTTGGGCTGCCTGATGATGATCATGACTCTATGAAAAGAACGCTTGATCTAGCAATTAGAATAAATAGTGAATGGGCAAATTTTTACTCTGCAATGGCTTATCCAGGATCTAAATTATATCAAATTGCTAAAAATAACTCTTGGCAGCTGCCAGATGATCCAGGAGGACCTGGATGGATAGGTTATTCTCAACATGCATACGAAACATTACCTTTAAGAACTGAAAAAATTAAAGCATCTGAAGTTCTAGAATTTAGAGATAAAGCTTTTAATGAATATTTCTCAAATTCAAACTATCATTCACTTTTAAGCAAGACATTTGGTGAAAATGCAAAAATACATGTTGAAGAAATGATCAAACACAAAATTAAAAGAAAACATCAAATAGAGGAAGTTAGTTATTAATTTTTTTTAATTTTACTTATATAAAAAAAAATTGACGCAATAACACCTGGTGTAAGTAATGAAGCATTCTTTTCAATAAATTTTTCTAAAGTATCTATCTTAATCCAGTGTAAAGTATTATTTTTATCTTCTAAAGATTTATTTTGTTTTTGATATTTATAATCAGCTGTAAAAACAAAATCTTGTCCACAATCGTAAGTTCCATGCCTTTTAAAATTTAATAAATTTTTCCAATTTTTAGCAACAAAACCAGTTTCCTCAAGTAATTCTCTTTTTATGGTTTTTAAAACTGAATTTTGTTTAGTTTCAACTATACCCCCAGGCAAACCAAAAGTTTTTTTATTAAATGCAAATCTGTATTCTTTAAGAAATAAAATTTTATTTCTTTTTTTAAGTATAACCATAGTTCCATCACACAATTTGATATCATGATAGTCTTTTAGAATTTGATTTTTGAATTTTTTATTTACTTTAAATATTTTTATATATGGTTCATACTTATAAACTAACTTTTTCATTTAGAAACGCTAAGTAAGACTAGTTTATTTTTAATTTTAAATTTTTTTGATAATTTAATAAATGTACCAGTTTTTATAATATCCCCTTTAGATAAAATGTTTCTATTTTTATTATCTGTAACAGCTCCGTCAATAACTGCAAAAATTGTTTTGTTTTTTTGATTAATGATGTTTGAAAAACTTTTATAAGTTTTTAATTTTACATTTACTTTTCCAATCTTGTATTTTTGTAGAGGATTTGCTTTAATACTTCTAAAAATAATATCTTTTTTTCCTAAATTTTTAATAAAATTTTTACCTTCATAAGGCTTTAAAGATCTGCCATAATAATCCTGGTATCTTACAAGATCATTTTTTTTTACAGGGGTTTCAAATTCAAGTGCAATCAATCCTCTTTTGGATGCACATTTAATAGAATGAAATAAACCTGCCCGTATCATTAATTTAGATGGAGATTTAAATAACTTTGTTTCTGATTTCCATAAACCTAGCTGAATTTCTGCAGACCCATCTAAAAGAATAAATCCAGTTTTTTTTTTTGGATGACAGTGCAAAGAAGTTTGGTCTTTAAAATTTATTTTTAATAAGGTTATAGCTAGTGCGTTTTTATCTTGATAAATAACATACTCAGATCCCCAAGGCTTAATGACTAATCTCTTGTTATATATTTTATCAATTATTTTTTTCAAAATTTTTCAACACTTCTTTCATCCAAATACCCATGTCCTTATAATGAGCCGTAGTAATTATATTATCATCAACAGCCACACCTTCTCTGACATAAATGGCACCAGCATTATTTATATCGTCCTCCATGCTGTAATAACCTGAAATCTTTTTCCCTTTAACGATTTTTGCTGAAATAAGAAGTTGTGTTCCACTACAAATACATCCAATAATTTTGTTTTCATTATGAAATTTAGAAATGAAGTTTATTAGTTTTTTATCTTGTCTAATTTTTTCCATGGCTTTAACGCCACCTGGTAAAATCAATAAATTGTAGTCCGAAGTTTTAACAACATCTATATCTTTCACTGGATGATCTTTGTTAGGAGGTAATTTTGTACCGAGTATACCATCAACCGGCTTTCCTCCTAATAAGCACACATCTAATTCAAAATCTTCCTCTAATAGTCTATAAAAAGGGTAAATAAATTCATGATCTTGTGCTAAAGCTCCACTAATTATAATTGCTTTTTTCATTTATAATAAATCGTATGTATCTTTCATTAGCACATTTAATCTTTTTTGCCAAAAGATAGATTGATTTTTTTTGTCTACCGAAATTTTATTTTTTTTATTTGTGATCTTATTATTTACTAAACTTGTGTAATAATCTACCAGAGGATTCTGTACACTAATTTTTTTTGAAATAAATTTCAAAAATACACTAAGTTTTTTTAATTTATCTACATCATTAATCTTATCTATTCTTTCATAGTTAATTTTAAAATCTGATGTAAACCAAATGTCTTCCATCTCTGCTTTTGATGGAACTCTCTGTAAATTGCTCTGAAACGGGTCATTAAAATCTATTTCTTCATAAGAATTTTCAATATTTTTTCTTTTTCCAGATCTATTTCCATAATTTAGTTTTTCGTCTTCTATTTCGTCATCAGATAATAACCCCATATCTACTAGCTGTTGATGCATTTCAGTTTTAGGTAATGGATGTACAACCTGAATTGTATACCAATCTAGGTTAATTTTAACAGCCATCTCTACTGTTTCTAACATTTGTGCTAAAGTTTCGTTTGGAAATCCTACCATCAAAAAACCTTTAGTAAATATTTGAGGATATTTCTTTAATTTTTCCTCTAAGGCTAAATAGTGTTTTTTTCCTGATGGTTTATGAACTTGCTTTAATATTTCATCATTTCCACTTTCAATACCAAAATGCATACCTATACATCCTGATGCAGCAGCTGCATCTAAAATCTCATCTTTTAAAGCAGAAGCTATTATTCCATTTGATGCATCCCAGGTAATATTTAAATTCCTTTTTACTATCTCATTAAACATACTAATTGTTCTTTCTTTATTAAATAGCAAATCATCGTCCAACCACATAAAATGATTGATACCAAAGTGCTCTTTATTAAATTGCATTTCATCTACAACTGAATTGTAAGAACGACCTCTAACACCTTTTCCGTTAAAATTTCTTACACTACAGAAAGAGCATCTTGCTCTACATCCTCTATTTGATAAAATTGTCCCAGCTTTTGTATTTTCATTCCACCAAAATCTGTAAGCTCCAATTTCACCCAAATCACTATAATCTGAAACATTTATTGAACCATAGTCAGGTCGTAGATCTAAACTTTCACCAGCAGGGTGCAATCTATTTTGTGTTTCATAATATTTACCATTAAAAAAGATAGCTGTTTGTCTCAACGACTCTATATTACTGTTATGATTATTTAAAAATGATATTAGTTGAGGAATGCTTTCATCAGCCTCAAACAAACTTACAAAATCTATATTAGAAGTTTCTCTTAATATTTTTTCAGAAGAAGAAGTTGGGTGAACTCCACCAGCAAAAACAATGGTTTTATTGCTTAGTTCTTTTGCAATTTTAGCCAGTGATAACATTCTCTTATGAGACATTGTAAACATGCATGATATACCAACCAAATCTGGATCATATTTTTTTAAAAAATCCTCATAAATAGGCTTCATTATTTTTTCAATATCTAAGCCCTCAAGATTTGATACTTGTCCCTCAAACATTTGATCAAAATAATTTACGAAATTATAATTTTTAATATTTAAAATATCTTCTTTTGAAAAATTATTATTTTCCTGTTTTGATTTAAGAAAAATATCTACAAATTTTAAAACTTCATAATTTAAATCCAGTATTTCTACATTAATTTCTGGATTTTTTTTGTTTATGCAAGATTTTAGCAAACCTATTCCGTAAGGTGGATAATTAAAATATCTTTTATTTTTAAAGGTTTCCAAATCTAGTGTCTGAGTTTGGATTTGGGGTGGATTAACAAGAAGAATTTTCTTTATCTGGTGATTTTTTAAATTTTTAACTTTGCTAATAAGAAAGTTGCTTATTATTTTCCAATTCTCTTCAGGCGTTTTGTTTAGTTTTCTTTGCTCTAAATAATCTTGACTATTGTGCATTTAATTTTTCTCCAAAACTGTTGGAAAAAATGAGTTATCCATTTTAAGTGAGTTATTTAATTTATATCTACTAAATTGTGGATGATTAACTTTTTTTCTAAAAATTGAGTCTGAAGGGATCATATGAATACTTAAAGATAGTCTTGGTTTTTTGGAATAATTAATATTAGAACCATGCCAAATATTTCCGTGATGGAAAGTTATTGTACCAGCTTTACCAATTATTTCATGTAAATTAAATTTACTAAAATTCTTTTTCATGATTGTTGATTTGTAATTTTTGCCAGAAAAAAAATTTTTTATTGGATTGCTAACTTTACTTTCGTGAGAACCTGACAAATATTGTATGCCAGACGAATTTTTTTTCAAGTCAGTAAGAGTAATCCAGCAGGTAATAGTTTTACCAGGTGAGTGCCAATCTTGATAAGAATTATCTTGATGCATACCTACTCCTCCACTGTTGGTTGGCACCCAGAATAGACTATCTTGGCAAATTTTTATTCCTTTCCAACCAGTTATTTCTGCTGCAATCATTGCTATTTTTTTATTTAAAACAATTTTTTTAAAATCTCGACTCGATTTCCAAACATTGCATAACTGTCTAGGATTTCTGTCTTTATTACTTTTGTCCCATTTAATTTTATCAGGCTGAATGTTATTATCATAATTTCCATTAAATAAATCTATTGCTTTTTTATTAAGTTTATTGATTTGTGATTTTTTAATAAAATTATCTATAATCAAAAACCCATTTTTGAAATAAAATTTTTTATCAATTTTTTTTGATAAATTCATTGATAAAATTACTTAATAGCTATTTGATTGTGCTCATCAAATAAATTAGTGATTATCGGAGAAAAATGCTGACCTAACTCAGTTATTTCAAAATTTTCATTATATAACTTTACTAAATTATCTTT
>MDTG01202110.1_pt1 | contig 11829 bp, 20 predicted proteins | sample 811421 | NCBI WGS metagenome assembly MDTG01 (sample SAMN05326645, study PRJNA326480) | marine metagenome | isolation source: seawater | place: Pacific Ocean: South East | collected 2011 | reverse complement strand
GTTGTCAAAGTTATTGAAGCTGATGGTCCTGGGCCTATGTCAATAATAAAGCTTAAAAATGGTCGTGGTAAAATAAAAAAAGTTATGACAAAAAGTTTAAGTAAGAATTTAAAAGCGAGGCTTAAATGAACGACATATTTTTATTAGAAGAATTTATTATAGAAACTTTGTTAGATGAAGCTAAAAAAAAGAAGAGAAAAACTAAAAAAAAGAAAAAGGTTAAATACCCTAAACAGTATAAAGCAAAAGGTAAAAGAAAAAAGAAGTTAGACAGAGCAACAAAACTAGCAAAAAGTAGTAATAAATCTGATCGTCAAAAAGCATATAAAATGCGTGACAATATGGAAAAGTCTGAGCGAAAGAAAAAAACATGGAAAAATGTTCCAAGACATGATAGCAAAAAATAAGGAATATCAAAATGAATGATTTAAATTTATTAGAAGAGTTTATTAGAGAAGCTTTGTTAAATGAAGCAAAACGTGGTAGAAAAAAAGCAAAAAAGAAAAGTTCTGCTAAGAAGCGTTCAAAAGCTAAAGGAAAGAAGAAAGCAGCTAGAAGAAAGTCTTCCGCAGGAGGATTATCAGCTGCTACAAAAGAAACCTTAAAAAAGAAGGCAAATAAAAGAGGATTAACGCCAAGCTCTGTATACGCTGAGTTTAGAAAAGGTTTAGCAGCTTGGGCAACGAGCGGTAGCAGAAAAGGTATGTCACAACATCAATGGGCACATGCAAGAGTTAATTCTGCAAATCCTTCAAAATCATGGGCTGTTGTTAAAAAAGCAAAAAAGAAATAATAGATTAATCCAATACTTCAAATCGAGGATTGCCCCATCTTAATGTTATATTACTGTTATTGTTTAACATTTCTGTGCATATATTAAAAGGTTCTACATCATAAAATTTAAGAATTTTACTATTAATATCAAAAACATAGTCAATGTTTTGTTCAAGTATTTCTAAATCATTAAAAACATATAAAACACCTTCAGCTATTATTGGGCCAATTCTACACATTATTTCTTCTATAATAGCATTAAAAGCAGATTCAGTTTGATTTGCATTGACTGTATACATATATTCATTGATATCCTGACTTAATGTATTACCACTCAAATTTCCTAATATATTAGTATTAGCATTGTCAACGCCTAAAGTAAAAATAGTTATACAAGGATTATCTGAGCTAGAAAATATACAAAAGTCATCATTAATGTTTTTTATGTTACTGTTTACAAAAGTTTGCGAGGGTCCTAGACCTTCGTTAGGCGAACCATCTGATATTAATAATATGTAATATACTTCATAATTTGTGCTTTGTACTTGCGATAGTGCTTCTTGCAATGGTAATATAAAACTAGTTCCTCCACCTTCATTTGTACTGTTTATAATAGATAACACTGTTTGATCATGGTTTTGTCCTTTACCAATATTTGATGTTAATATAATAGAATCATTGTAAAGAATAACAGAATAACTTAGATTAAAGTTGTTGTTTATAAAAGAACGTACTGTATTTTTTAATTGATTTATTCTATTACCTTGCATTGAACCACTAAAGTCTAACAACATTATTACAGCGGCATCAATAATGTTTACTTCATGATTTTCTTCATTAGTATATACATCTATTGATTTAGATACAGCTCCTCTTCCTGGGTCGTAAGATGATGTAACATTAATTACTCTTTCACAATTGTTATCATTATTACATTGAACGCCTAAATCAAAACACTGCATGCTACTATTAGAATGTGGAACTAATTCTATACACTGATTTAGGCTTGATTGACTACAAGCTTCTTCTATGTCATTTGTTTTTATTATTTTCTGACCTGTAATTATTCCGCATGTATCTAATAACTGTTTTTCTGTATTTACATTTATAGCTATAGCACCTATTTCTATTATCTTATAAGATATCAATGCTAAAACAGCAGCTAAAAGTAATGTAAATGCTGCAGCTATTCCTTTGCTTTTAGATCGGTGACTGTGACTTTTTAAGGTATATAAGGTGTCTTGTTCCATGATAGTTTTTATTTTCAATGTTTTCAATCAACCAATAATGATTGCTTTGTTTTATTTGTGTATAGAATTCATGCATTAGTAAAACATCTATATTAACGCCTTGTTGCTTTAATATATCAGCTGCTAAAAGATTAGAATTAAATTTTCTATCTCTTCTTATTGCCTTAAGCTCTACATATCGATCTTCATCTGGGTGGTAAAAGTCTGGTGTATATTGCTTATCTCTTCCTTCATACTGAACTGTAAATGTTTTGTGTTCATATACGTAAGGCTTTTTAGTAAACTCACACCATCTTGCATAGTCTGCTTCAAGTGATGATTTAAAAAAATAAGTATTAGGAAGATCGTATCTAAATCCTAATCGTCCGTTTGAAGGTATTTCATGTAATCCACTACTTTGAGCTTTGTTTTGACATGCTTTACCACAGTATTTTGTCTCATGACCTTTAGGCTTTTTATATGATACACCGCAGAAATCGCATTTTAAATCAACTCTTTCAAGCATGTTATGTTCAAGATAACAATCTCTTTTACAATATTTCTTGCCTCTTTTAGACTTAAACGTTGTCCTGCAATTTAAACAATCTTTTTCTTCATACAGGGAAGCATGATCGTCTTTACATTTTTTTGAACAAAATTTAGAATTAGCAGACTTTGATTGAGGCTTTTTATATTCAATACCACAATTTTTACATATTAACGCAACTAAATTACTTTTTCTTGGCATTATATTACTCCTTTAAAAGTATATATTCAACAATGCCAAAAGTATTCACCCCAAATAAGTTTACTTAGGAAAATAGTCTTTTAAGTTAATTTGATTTTCTCTGGCTTCTTCTAGATGTTTAAGAGGATTATAACTGCTTTCTGTATTTTTAATAGAATCCCATGATTGTCTAATACCTTCTCTTAAAGATCTTCCGCTATGATAATGAATAAGTTCAGTATATTTTTCGTCTGAAAGCCTGTGATTTCCTAAGTAGTCTGTTTCTGGATGCCATTTAACAATATTTTCTAAACTTGAACTAGTAACATCTTCTATGATATCTATGATTTCTAAAGTGTTATAAGGATTTCTACCAGTAATATTAAAGTCTTCATTTCTAATTTGTGAATCAATTATTGTAAGAACGTTAGAACAAAAGTCTTCAACATGCATATAGTCTTTAATTTTTTCTGGATTTAAAAACATATCAATATTTTTAATGTTATTCTTAATCCCAAACAAAGACTTAGCAATCAAAGAATTCATATCTCCTACACCTCCGTAAGCAAACAAAGGTCTAGTTACGAGCCATTCTTTTGCATTGTTTCTTACAATCATTTCACCGGCATATTTTTGAACAGCGTAATTTGTTCTTGGGAATATGTCGCTATTTTCAAGAATATCAGATTCTTGATATTTGTATGTATCATAAATAACAGTTGTACCAGTATATACAACAAGCATATCTTGGTTATTAGCTGCTTCGACAATTGTTTGTGTTCCTAATATATTTGTATTTATTGAATGCTTTGGATTGAGAGCAACAACATCTGTACCTACGACTGCAGCATTATGTATAATGCAATCTAAATTTAAAAATTTAAATAATGTTGACCACTTTTCAACACTATTTTTATAAACGCAAACTTCACCTGATTCTGTATACTCCATATTAGACTGAGCAAAGTCTGAGTTATCAATAGAAAAAAACTCATGACCATGTCTAATAATTTCATTAGACAAATTAGTTGCGATAAAACCTTTTTCTCCTGTAATTCCTATTCTCATTATTATCCTTTTAAATTGTTGTAATTACTTTGCTTACTTTCATATTTTGTGTTTTTACTTTATACACTTTTCTTCTACTACTTGTACTTGTATCTAGCATTTGATATTCATAAAAAGATTTAATTCCAAACCTAGTTTGTTTTTCAAATAAAAAAACTCTATCTAAAACAATTGAATTCATATCATAACCTTTACTGCGTTTTTTTCCAAACAAATAAATTTCGTATAAAACAAAATCACCAATATTTAATCCGTATCTGTATGTGCTATTTTTTTTTATCATAATATTACTTTTGTTATGTCTTCATCATAAAAATGTACTGAACTTTTGTTGTTTCCTATTCCAATATAATGACCATATGGAAACTTTCTAGAAATAAAAACTAAAGGTATAACGTATAAATCTTCTTGTTTGTTTGTATATCTGCATGTAGTTTTAATTTGTAATAAAAAAGATTTGTCAAAAACAAATGTTCTTATTACATTGTCATTTATTTGTTTTACTGACTTGTAATTTTTTGTATCATTGAAAGTCCAAAATTTTTTTTTACAAATATTCAATTTCTTTTAATTCCATTATTGAGTAAGGTACTTGAATAACTTGATCATGCAATAATACATAAATTATATAACTAAAGTTTGGATCATTTTTTATTTTACATACAATACCAATTTTATCTTTTTCATTAGAATATAAAAAATTATATTTTATTAGACTTCCAATTTTTATATCAATCATAGCTATGTTTTTCTTCTATATCAATTATAGAAATTGGAACACTATGCATAACTTCTTCTATTAAAATATTAATAATTGTTTCAAAGCTAAAGCAGGGTCTAACTTTACAAACCAATCCAACATGTTTTTCTTCAGCATTAAATATATAATTAAACATGACTAGATCATTTTTTTTTGGCTGAATACTCATATAAAGTTTATTCTATTTGTTTTGAATAAGGCTCATATGGTAGTTCATTTAAATCAATAACTCTATCTAGATATTCTTCTAGCTCTTCAAATGAAGTACAAACTTTAATTCCACTTCTAGCAAGCATTAAATTAAACTTAGCACCTTCAGGAAGACCTGCACAAAAATATATTATAGGCTTTTCATAAGCATGTGCATAACCTGCTTCCCAAATTGTACCAATATCTTTGTCTCGAGTATTAACAAGCAAAAAGTCTGATTGTTGTATGTGTCTAAGATTTCCATGAAATGTTTCGTCTTGTACACTTTGAGGTGCACCTGGAGGGCATACAAAAATCCTTCGAGGTGATGATAGATCAAAATGATCTGATCGTGTGTCAAAAATATTTTCTAGTGTCGTAAGCTCTTCAGCTTGTACAGGATTAAACCAACCGCTAGCTAAATAAATCTTTTTCATTAAAGTATTCCTTTTGTAATTAAATTTCTATGATTTTAACTGTTTTACATTAAAGTTTGTTGTTTGTAACTGTTTTACATCAAAACGAAGCTTTAATATTGTTAATTGCTGCTACATCATTATTCCACATTTTTGTGAATATTTTTTCTTCTCCGGACTTATTACCATTTAACTCTTCTCTTCTACATTGATAGATTGAATCGTTTTCATTAAACTCAAACAAATCATTTTTAGGTTCTGGATAGTAAAGATTTGTACCTCTTGACGTAAAAGTACCATCAGGTAATTGAACTCTAAATGTTCTTACGTAATGCATATCAGGCTTATTAAAGTCCAAACATGTAGAAACTTCAGGAATAGCTTCACATACAGCACGTGCGATTCTAGTTGCAAGAATATTGTCAACTTCAGGCTGTATTTGTACATCTTGTCTTTGTTTGATAAATCCAATCAAATCTTTTAGATTAAATCTTGCAATATAAAAAGTTTCCATACACTTGGGAAGTATAACACGCGCATCCATCATAGAAACTTTTTTTGAATCAACCATTTCTGAATATAGTTTTTTTGCTTCCATAATAAGCTGAACGTATTTATAATAGAAATCACTCTCACTATCTCTACAATTTTCAATAGACTCAGGAATTAATGCGTTGTCATGTCTTAAATCTCTATCACCTGTACATTGTGCCGCAAAAGATCCTGCTCTATGACGAATAAGATGTGTAACAGTTTGGACATCAATACCGCTAATTTTAAATGTAAAGCCTAAACACTCCATAGGGGTAGGTAAAGCTCTAAAGTTTAAAACGTCTTGTAGATTTAAAGATGCTTCTTTAGGAGTAGCGTTTTCAAAAGAAGTTTCAGAAGGTTTATCAGCCCATGTTGCTTTTGTCATGTTCCAAGCAATCTTTTGTGCCTGTTCTCTTGTTGGAGCGTCAATAACCTCAACTTTTAAAGATTCAAGATTATTAATATAATTAGTTACCGGCGCTTCGCCAAACTTAAGATCCATAGGTAAAGTTACAGGTGTTAATTTATTGTTAATTGGCAATTTATTTCTCCGTTATAAATAATTTATATTAATATTATATACAGAGAATAAAAAATTTACACGATAAATAATTATTTTATTTTTAAAACTTCAATAAGCTCTTCTAATGCATCAATCTGGTTTTCTTTTGTAAAATTGTCTGCCATTGTATTGATAATAATATTAACATCAACTGGCTGAATTCTTAAGTTAGTTTGAACTACTAATTCAAAAAGTATTAAAAGTACTGATGCCATTCCTATTTGTCTTTGATCTGCTGTTGAGTCTAGACTACCAGAGTCTCTAAAACCTTTTCTTAAATCTTCCACAGCGCTAAAAACATTATTCCAAGTCTGAGAAGACTTTGATATTTTTGTTAATAAATCATGTGCAGTTTGTGATATAGGAGGAAGCTTTTGCTTTTCAAGAATACCGTCAGCTGACTCTTTACTTGCTTGATTCTCATCATCATTATTTAAAATTTCTTTTATTATTCTTACAATTTCTTTAGGACTCTGTTTGTACATTATGCTCCTCTATTTCTTTTATTAATATTAATAATTCAGTATAAATATCACTTGAAACTGAGTTGTTTTTTCTTAATTCCTCTAGAGACTCGTTTAAAGTTATATTTTTTATTTTTGAATTAAAATATACTAGCTCATAAAACGAGTCTATATCTGATTTGTTTAGTTTATTACTTATTTTATAATTAAAAATATTTCTATTAATAGCATACTGTATTTCTAGACATAATTTTAACAAGATTATGTTTTTTATTTCTTTGTAGTTTTTTACATTAATAATGTAATCACTTATTAATTCAACAATACCTTCATCATCTGTGTCTCTTACAAAACTATAAGTACAATTATATTTATTGTTTTTTTCAATTAAAGGATTTAAAACTACAGAAACAATAAAATCATCACAAATGTTCAGAGAATGAGAAAACTTTTTTTGTATATAATCTTGATAAACAATATCTTTATTACTTATAACTGTAAGACATATACAATCAGACTCAAAGTATATAGATAATATTGGATTTTTAATAGAACCTATGAAAAAAAGAACTTTTTCTTCTATTTCTTTCCAGCATTTTTCCAGATAGTATGATGACCTATACTCTTTATTCGTATATAGACTTAAGTCATCATGAAACATTTTAGTATCCTTCTTTTAGTCTATCTCTAATAATCTTATCTTTTTTATTGAAAGCTTCATAAAATTCATTAACGTCAACTCCAATTAGAATCATCAAAGAAAAGAAGTAATTGTAAGCGTCAACTATTTCTTCTAAGAATTCTTCTCTATTGATTTCAGGCAAGTCAGTTTCTCTATGTGGCTTCCAATTTTTTAAATGACCTAAGGCTTCAAACATTTCTTCTACACCCTTAAGTGCAGTTTCTCTTAATTGTATTTGACTTGACTTTTCGCTTATATCTAGAGGCCAAGAATTATAAGTATCAGGAAACTTATCTTTAATCATTTCCATAAAGCTTTCTCTTTTTTCAAAGATATTTGCCAACATATCTTTACTCATTAACAACGCCTTCTTTGTTGAGTTTTTTAATCATATCATTAATAGAACCACTATGCTCTGATTCGTAATCTTTATCGATGTATATTAGACCGTCATCTGAACCTTCTGAAAGTTTCATCATTCTTAAGTGATCGATTACATCTGTACCAGTAATCATTGCTAGTTGTACTAATTTTGCTACGTGTGCTATTGTGCTATCATGTAAATGCATATTTCTCCTTTAAAATATTAATGGTTTTTTTTCTAATTCTAAGTTTATAAGTTGATCATCATGTTCTATCGCTTTTATCATTTTAACGCCTTCAACTCTTTTAAGAGATTTTAAAACGTCTACAAAAACATTTTTGCTATCAACAAAAGCAGGTATATAAGATACATTTAATTCAACTATTCTGTGACCTTCTGAAGATATGATGTCAGATATTGGCCTTGTCTGTCTAACTGTTACAATTCCTGGCAACGCTCTCATATCTGTCATTATATCTAAAACAGTAGGGTCATCTCTATCTTCAATTTTTATTCTACATCTAACTAAAATGTTTAATAAGTCAGAGTGTGCTTCTAAAAGCATATCTAATTTTTGATTACGCATTTAATAAATCCTTTTATTTCTTGACATATTAAATATACTTTTATTTGTTTATTTGTTAATATAACTTTCTACTGTTACAGGCCAAATTTCTTTTAAAATATTTAGCATGTTATCAGCAAGCCTCTGTATCTCCCATTGAGCACCTGCATGTGTTCTTAACTCAATAAATTTAAGAATGTTGTTTAGGTTTGCTGTTGCATAATATTCTGTATACATTGTCTGCGGTAATATTCCTCTAGCTTGCTCTTTACAGACACCTGAACTTATTAAGGCATCAAACAAACTTAAAGATTCAATGCAATGTTCTTTATAAGCATCTGCTGCATTTGAATTCCCTCCCCAATGATTTGAGTGAATATGGGGGTTAATTAAGTCACTAAAATTAGAAGCTTGTCTGTTTGTCTCATGTTGTGTCCTAAACGTTTCAGGCGTATAAAACTCAATATTTACTTTTGTATATCTTCTTGATATCTCGTTATAACTCCAAGTTCTGTGTCTATGGTGTTGACTTCTAACAAATAAAGGAACTTTGATTCTAAAAGTAGCTGTATTATGCTCTAATGTAGATGTATGTTTATGCTTAATTAAGTAGTTTATTAGCTTCTTGTCTTTTTCATCAATTTCATCTTTGTGAACACCAAATGAAACTCTAGCAGAATTAACTACAGTAATGTCTTCGCCCATATGCTGTACTAATTCAACCTTACCTATATTATCGTCATATAAATAATATTCTAAACTCATTTTAATCCCTTTAATAATATTATTTATATTATATCAATAGGATATTTAATTTACAAAATTATTTTAATAATATTAAAAATCGTCTAAACCGTAATAAATCTTCTCAGCCCAAGGAATAACATCCCATTTCTTGCTTGATAAATTATGATGTCCTACTATACTGTATGAAGATGCTTCTTTTACAGGCATTACATCTAAAGATTCACAAACCGGTTTATCGCTTAGTCCAGTTGCTTCTCTTAATGATTGTAAAAACTCTCTACTTAGATCAGCTAGCTCATCACCAATCATAACACATTTTCTGCCTTTTACTCTACTATCTGGAATTTTGCATACTTGCAAAGAAGCATCTGGGTACCATTGTTTTGTTTTTTCCCAGTACTTGTCTTCTGGATGCATGCAAATATCAATGCCTATTGAGTACTTATTAAATTTACCAGCATGATATGCAGCTAGACCTGTGTCTAAACATTGTAATATTTCGTACTTGTTTGTTTTGTGGTTTTTACCTATAAGAAAATGTGATGAAACATGTCGACCTCTTGCTAAATTAAAAACGTTGTAACAGTGACGCGTATTTAATCCACCCCAATGGACACATATAGTTGTTGGTTCTGATTTTCTTTTGTACCAGTTTTTTGTTCCATCATCTAGTTCATAAAGTGGTGCTGACCAGTCTATTTCTAAAGGAGAATCGATTGGCACAACTCTTCCCATATGAAGTATAATAGGCATGTCATAATATTTTTTAACAGCACGATGTGTAGCTGGTCCATATACACCATCTACTACTGCGCCTACTTCTCTTTGTAGACTTCCAACATAGTCTCTATCTTTATTTAAAGTTTCAAATTGTTCCATAAATTAACTCCTTTTAAAAAATATTCAGTCATCATCATCCCCATCATAGTCTGAATCATCATCACTATCAACGTAGTCATTCAAGAATTCATCATTAGTTTGATTATCATCATAGTTGATGTCATAGTTAATATCGCTACCAGTGTCTATAGCACTTACTAATCTACCCGCTGGAGTATTAGTTGGATTTCCATCTTCATCAATCCAACCTTTTTCTAAAGCTATCTTTTTATTTATTTCTTCTAATTTTACAGGGTCTGCCTTTGAAGAATAGTCATCAATCATTTGTTTAATCCTTAAAGCAGATGCAGCTTCTTCATATTGACTAATAAACTGACCAGTAGCATCATCTTCATCATATTGTCCTCTATTTTTTATGTCATAAATAAGATGATTTAATGATTCAAAATAGTCATCAGGACTTTCATCTTTAGATTTGTGTCTTAAGTTTTCATTATTGTAATCTTTAGCCATTAATTCTAAATATGTGCTAGGTTCAATTTCAGATATTCTTTCTAATACTTCTTGATATTTGTCTTTTTGTTCAGGAGAAAGACTTTCATAATCTGGATTTAAGAATATTCTTCTATACTCAGCCTTTGAATCAAATATATCTGTTAAGTCTACTATTTCTTTATAACTTTCAAATTTTCTATTCATTATAGAAGTATGTTCCATATTTAAAACTTGAAGCTCTGCATTGGTTTTAGCTTCTACCGCTTCAAGCTCATCTATATTTTTAATTAATTCTTGAAAAAGTACAGCAACAGGATTGTCTTGACTTGTTTGATTGATATTATCTTCTTCGCCATAGACATCTTCTAAGCCTTTTGATCCAACTAGACCAGATCTAGATCTAACGGCTTTAGATTTTAAATACTCAATAATGTCCTTAGGCCCTCGAGGCCTTTTTTTATTTTGACTTAATTCTTTATTTGTTTCGTCATATACCTTATCGACCATGTCAGGATTGTTAGGATATAATTCCAATAAAGATATTACTACTAAAGCCAAAGTCCAAAGCGTAGCATTTCTCCTAAAGTAACTAGCATCTTGTTCCATATCCAGATTTTCATAAAACTCAGCTTTTTCTTCTTTTCTTTTATCACCAGTTTTATTATATAATTCTCTATTTTCTTTAGATAACTTTTGAAGTGTTTCTTTTTCTTTTGGATTTCTTTTAAAAAAGTCTACAATTTTATTTCCTGCATTCTTAAAAAAGTCCCCAATACGTCCTTCTTGTAATAAGTCTTCAAATTCTAAAATTAATCGTTGTTCTTTTAAAAATTGATTTTTTTCTATATTATATATTTCACTTAAAATATAGTTTTTCAATAATTGTTCTTGTCTATTCATTTTAATATACACCTCATTTAATAGTATATATTAAATAGAATTTTATAAATTATATTCTTTCTTTAATTGTTGTTCAATTTTTTGGAGTTCTATTATGTATTTATTAATTATTTCATCTTCTGCTACTGCATTAGGATCTTTTAATAGACTGTCTGCTCTTTCTCTGTATTCGTCGCTATCTATGCTAAGAGATTTAAGCTGTCTATAATCTTGTATTGAACTTTGAATCATTTGCAAAGCAACTATAGCAGTCGCTCTAGATCTTACAAAAAAATTAATAAACGTTTTGGCATTAGTAGTATCAGATTTAAGAGAAGCATCAGTAATTGTTTCTGATATGATTGTTCCTTCTAAGAACTTTCTCCAATGCTCGAACATGTTTTTGATTTCGTTCATATATTACTCCATGTCTATTTCAACAACGACTTTAGCCTTAAGCTGTGGAATTCTTATTTGCTGAATGATGTTATGTTCTTTTGCCTCTTCAGCTTCTAAGAACCAGTCAGCGTGTCC
>MDTG01121467.1_pt1 | contig 11830 bp, 21 predicted proteins | sample 811421 | NCBI WGS metagenome assembly MDTG01 (sample SAMN05326645, study PRJNA326480) | marine metagenome | isolation source: seawater | place: Pacific Ocean: South East | collected 2011 | reverse complement strand
GTCAATGATATAGCTGATTGTTTGTTCTTGTGGTTAGTTCAGGTCGATGCTTCTTGGGCCTTACGGCAAAGCGGTACTGAACTATTAAGGTATGGGGTTTGAGAATATACTTGCTACAAATATTTAATTACTTAAATTCGTATCTTATTTGTTCTTATGCATTAATTTTTTTCTTCATGCATATAAATGAATTAAGGTTTTGAACCTCTGGCTTTGCGTACCTCTCTCAGGAGCTCATGATCTTCTCTTGCTCTTTTATCTAGAATCGCTAGATCTTTTCTGGCTTTTTGATCAACTTTTTGAATATCTTCTCTAGCTCTCTGGTCGAGAAGAGCAATGTCTTTTCTTGCCCTTTGATCTATGTTCCCAAGATCTGCTCTAGCTCGTTGATCAACACTCTCTAAATCTATTTTTGCTCTTTCAACCATACTCGTCACTGAGTCGACCATCATTGATAAAGCTGCGGGAACTTGTTTCCCGGAAGAGGAGAGAGAGGGTTGTTCATTCAGGCTAATACCAGTGATCGCTTGATTCGAAGCCATAGGTTTAAATAAAATAGGCTTTCACTAATTCAGAAGCCACTTTCTTTGTTCATTTATTATCTCTTTTTATAAGCCCAAAAAATAAAAAACTTATGAAGAAAAACGATATGTAATAGAAGGACAATGCTCATGTTGCTAAAAAGCTCACTCCCCGATCAGCTAATATCTTTAAACTATAGATTAAATTTATGACTTTCAAATTAAATAAAATGGAATATAGAAAAAATTAGGAAAGAATTTCTTTGAAAGATCCTTACATTAAATTGCAAAAAATTAATAATCAAAATTATTATTTAATTTTCATGAATTAATAGTTTTTTATTTGGGATAAAGTCTTGCTATTCTCTGTTTTTGATTTTCTTTTTTAAGTTTTTTCCTTTTTCTATCTTTGTATGAATTATCATCATTGAGCTTGAAAAAGACAAAATAGAACATAATACCTGTAAAAATTAACCCTATAAAAAGAACCCAAAAGCCAATAAATCCAGTTGGAGATAAGTATTCTATGTTAAAAGAACTATTAATCATGCTGAATATACTAAAAGTTAATTTTGCTATAATATGTACAACAATAAAGCAATGAGAGAAGAATCTGTGCTTTTTGTACAACCAAATTGTAATCTTTTAAGAAATGATTGTTTCCTCTTGTTAATGGGGGTTTTTACGCATTAACACATAATAAAAATTAATTAGAATTAAAAGGAATTAAATAATTTTTTGTGTAATGGAAGAGACTCATAACTATGCAATGAACCTTATCGTTCCATTGATGGGTATCGCTCCGCTCTTAATGCTTTTTATATTGAAAGGAGATAAAAAATCAAAGTCCACCAAAAGTTGGACTAGATCTATAAATTAGATCTAATAGAAAAAAATAACTTTATAAACCTTACTTAAAATAAGATAAAATTAGAAATTCTAATTTTATCTTATTTATTTTCTATATTAGAAACTGTTTATCTGATTAAAGAATTCTTATTTATAAATAATTAAAAGCTATATCTAATAGATCAAATTAATTTATATGTCTTTATTCCTAATATATTTTTTTGTTTAAAAGTTAATAAAAGATATTACGCACCACAAGACAATTAACACAAAATCACTTCTTAATAAATTTAGTTCGGTTTTCACGCGCGTTATTCTTTCTTTTTCGCTATCTTATATCAATAATCAAAAAGTGTTATTACTTGACTATGAATAATCAAGACACCCAACAATTTGCAAAATTCTTTATCAAAGACAATAAAACAAAGATACCTACTTATCACAGTGACAAAACTATTGTTGATAAATTAAAAATTTCATCTACTTCTAATTGATTTAGAAAAAGATGCTAAGCTTCTTCTAAATTCTTTTTAAGCTATATATTATTCGACAAAACCATTAATTGATAATTTATTTTCTGCCTAATTTCATCTAGGCTTTAACCAAGGAAATAATTTACTATTTATCTATACCTTTTTTATGTAAATATACCTAGGTATCTCTCGGAAAAATAAAAAAAATCTAAAAAAAATAATAATTTTGTAAAATCATGCTAATTGTACCTTAGTTTTGTTGGAGGGATATGAACAAACCCATTCAAAGAAAAACTACGCTTAAATGGAGTTCTAATGGAGAACTTTCTTCCATTGACATGGCAAGGATTCTTGAACTTCTAGCAAATAAGGAATTAACACAGTGTGTATTAGCTTGTGATGCAAATAAAAGATCTTCAGAGATATTATTTCATTTAAAAGACCGTATATAAGTGCATTTACCTAAAAAAGTTTTGTGAATTTATCTGGAAATCTTTATGTTCAATAGTATGTTTAGATACTACTAAATTTGAAAATATGAAAACAGCACAAGATAGATATTTTGAGTGTCTTGAAGTTTGTATAGAAGATGAACAGGGACAGTCTTGTCGACAAGTTTGTGCCCCTATTTTAAATGACGACCCCTCTGATCATCCTACCGTTCCAATAATTAATAATAATTAAATATTATCCTTAAATCCTCCTAAGCTATCTAGATTTATTTCTATTAATTTATTTTCAATTTAAGAACCAGATATATAATTCCGTGGCCACTTTATTGATTGGAAGTACATTTAGCATTTTAAATTAGCTAAAATATGTCAAATTACTAATAAATGATGGATAACCCTAGCAACCATATAAATTTGTTCAATGCTTTACTTGCATTATATGTGATTGGATATCAACTATCTATATGTTTGGATTGGAGTTGGATCCCTATGAATAAAGAAGATTATCAGCTTCCTTTTCAGGATAAATGGAGCAGAATTAATTAGTTACTCAGATGCCTTTGGAGTTCTTAAGATTTTTAAAAGAAATATAATATACAAAAACAAATTTACTATTTGTAAATAATAAATTAAAATTATTTAATAACTATGTAAATCTAATTTTGAGTGACTAAAAGAATTAGAAAAGTTTTCAGATGTTTTGCACCACATGAAACAATCCAAATGAATAACCTCCAATAAGTATCCAACCAAGTATTGCTGATATTATTGTTGATCTTCTGTTATGTCTTCTAATTGCATTCTCGATCATTTCATTTACGTCATCCCTATTGATTAATTTTGCTGATTTTGGGTTAGTGGAAGTCATTTGTTTTATGTAAATTTGATGCTTAGTGATGTTCTTGCTTAGTCAAAAATGGAGGAAATTCAATCTAGGAATGAATTTCAGGAACTGAAATGTGTTTGACTAGACTATTAGTTACTTTGGAACCTAATAGAGCAATAAATTCAAGCAGATACAAATGTGAACATTTGTTAAGACTATAATGGATTTTTCGTGATGTTGTGTAGGTAAAATCACTTTATTATTTATTGGGACCATACTTCCGCATTTTTTACGTATGTATTTGGGCGAATGTTTAAGATCAGTGTCTAGGTTAAAAATTTATTTTTTTTTGCTTCTTACCTTACCAGTCACTAAATTTTAAAATAGCTCTTGAGCTACGTTCATCCACAATTGCTTTCAAGTAATGTAATAATGGTAAAAAAGTTTTATGTCTAAGATAGCTTTAATAGAAAATGATCATCTCCGTGAAAAGCTAGAGTTCGCTTTAGCACTTTCTGAGAGTATTGGAGACAAAAAAAGATCAGCTATACTTAAAGATCAAATAAAAAAAATTGGATTTACCTCTGAAGAGCCAGGCTTATAAAACAATTTATTTGATTTTTTCAGTTTTATATCCTTAAATTTAGTTCACTTTAAATAATTATTTTTTAAGAACTATTTTCGTTATTATCTTGATCATGCTTCTCTAGAATTTTTCTAGTAAGAAAAGAATATGAGGCTTGGTGTTTTTCTTTCCATTCTTTATGTTCTTTAATCTGTTTCTTTAATTTTTCTAAACTCTCTTTTTCTTCAGGGTAAACTCTCTCTAAATATTCAGGATTTAAATTAATATTACCCTCAAACTCATAAACCATCTCCTCGAAAGATTCGCATATTCCAAGGATATCAGCCATGAAATCCTCAAACTCATCTATATTTATTTCTTGCAGAACTTTTCTTAATTTACTTTGACTTGATTCTTCTGGTTCCCACTCTTTTTTTAAAACATGAAGGAGATTACGTTGACCTATTCTATCTAGAAGATCCCACTTGGATGCGTCATCTGCTGAGTAGAAATAGGAGCCATCCCCAGATTGATAAAATTTCGGTCTTTCTTTATCCATTTATATAAAATTGAATGTTCTTAATTTTTTTATACTAGGTTTATAGTTGTAAAAAATTTCAATTAGTTTATTCATAGCTGAGTTTGATTTTTGTTATCATTTTGAATATATACTTTTTACTATCATAAGAATAGCATTTCTTTAGATAATATATTGTTTTCCCCTCGATCTTTAAATTTACTATTGATTTGTTGTAAATGTCTGGACAACAAGACGAACTATTAATTAATATCTTTAATTAAAGAAATCTAATGGAAATGGACCAATAGTTCTTGACATGATTGAGTTATCGTTGTTATGACAACTTATTAATATACCTACTCCTAATCCGTTCTCAATCCTCGCGTGAATCTCACCTGTCTTTTGATTTGCTTTTAAGAATATTGGACCATTTGAAGTTGGTAATGTTACACATTTCATCTTTTTATATTCAAATTTTTCTTCTATTCTCCTGACTGCATTAAGACCTTGCTCTAAGGTTGGTGACATGACTCCAATAGTTATCCAATCTGCTTTATGAATAATGTCTGTAAGCTCATTTGTAAGTATCTCTGACTGTATTTTGTTAAGATTAGGTGCAGATCTCAATTTATCAAGATCTTCTAACTTTGCTATAAAATTAATCTTTTCAGACATCTGAAATAATTTTATTTATATTTTATCAAATTTTGATGACTGAATTAGTAAAATTAACTAATTCTAATGACATTTATTTAATAGTATTTATTGATTTTTTCAAACAATCCTCAATTAAGTTTATTTGATTCTTTTATTCTCCTGGATTCATGTAGTTTTTCCAATTGGTTATAGACTTCACGCAAAGTTTTCTGAATATGGTCAATATCCTCAATTGCACCAAGCGAATTCATTGCTTGTATGAGATGCTCTTTAGCTTCTATTAACCCTCGACATTGAGTGCTACCAGCTTCTGAGGACATATTGATTTTGTGGTTGCTTTATATTTATTATATCTATTCTCATAAATGATTGATTTTCTTTCAACTTTTTTAAATAATTTGATTAATTAAATAAAAGTAGAGAATTTACTATCAAATCCTTTATCTTTTTAGATTATTTCTCCCTAACATAATTTTAATAAAAAACATGTCTGATTTAGGAATGGTTTTGTGAACCAACTGTAAGTTTTAAGATTCTATTTATCTATGACTTGATTAAATGAAATCACGCATTTACACTTCACTTTGAAAAGACAATTAAGCTTTTAGAAATTATATAATTTATCTCCGCTTTCTTCTTCTTACAAAAAGTTTAAGAATTAACTTTCAAAAGTTTATTCTTTTTGTTTTGATTTCTTTAACTTCGCTTTAGATTTTTAGACTTGACGAATCCTATTTTTCTATTTACAAAATAATATAAGACTTTTTATTTAGATGGCAAAAGGAGTGAACTTAGATGGCCCGGTTGGTTGGCTTATAGATCCTCACAAAAAATGGGCTATTCATTTTGCCTATAAAAAGGTCTATAATGAAGATATAGAAACTGATTTCACTATTGATATGTGGGATGTCGTTCCAAAAGGCAGACCAATGAAATTTAAAAGTAGAAGAAAGGCGTCAAAACAAGACTCACTCAAGACCTGGCAACAATTAATTGCATCAAATTGGGTTGAATATGATTTTGAAACTAGTAAAACTAGATTATAAGTTTTTTTAAATTTTTTTAATGTGCTTTCTAGGTTTTACTGTTTACTATGATTTTTATTCTTTACAATTTATAAATTGCTAAACACTTTTTATAAAATTTCCAAGTTATTTATTACTTTTTCTGCTGTAATTACCGCATGGACTTCAATTGTTATATTATCTAATACACCCTTTAAACTAGAGATTAAGGAATTAATAAATAAAATGTATTTGAATCAAAAGAACTTTGTTTTAAATATAAAGGATTTATCTTTTTTATTAGTAAAAGATGCTAATCAACGTTTTTCTGATAATAATAATTTTAATATAGGTGATCCTCAATAATTTCTAGATGAATAACAGTGACAAATAAAACGCTTTACCTTGCTTCTCCATATGGTTTTTCTGAGCATTGGAAACTAAAACTTTTACCGGAATTTATTTTTAATCTTGAATCTATTGGAGCCAGGGTTTGGGAACCTTTTTCTCGAAATAGCAACTTTGATCGTTCTCTTCCTGGATGGGCTAAAAAAGTTGCTTCTGATAATTTAAATGATTTACAAAAATCCGATGGTCTATTCGCAATAGTTAATGGAACTCCCCCCGACGAAGGTGTAATGGTTGAGCTGGGAATTGCTATTGCTTTAGGAAAGCCTATATTTCTATTTAGAGATGATTTCCGTAAATGTACTGATTCTGATGAATATCCCCTTAATTTAATGATTTTCCTTGGAATACCATTTGATTCTTGGAACGAATATTATTACACGTCTCTAGATGAGATTGATAGTAAAAATAAAGCCATTTATAAATGGTTAAGAAGTTAATTTGAATTAACCCAAATACAACTAATATTTTAATTAAAGATATATGAATTTCTTTTTGGCTATAATTTTGTTTAAGAGCTGATTTAATATGATAGAATTTCACATGATTAACATTGCTATTATATAGCTAATGAAGGGTGTTTTGTTTGAATTAGATAATATAAGATTAGAGATATCTTTCAAATCTTTAGTTGAACTTCGCTTAATTCTTTCCTTTTATCAGAAGCATAACCTTTGCAAAATTAATATACCTTGTAAGAATAATTTGAAAAAAGAATTTCTATTAAATTCAATTAAACTCTCAAGAAAAGAGTTTCCTGATATTGATATAATTCCTCATTTTAGTGTTTTCCATGAATTTAAAAACACTTGTTATAGAACTCATGAATCTTTTATTAAGTTTTTAGAAGTTGTAAAATATCAAGGATGCAAAGAAGTACTTCTCGTCTCCGGTTCTCAAAAAAGATCAACATTAGACTCTGTTGAAATTTTATCATTACTTAAATATAATTCTTTTTTAGACCTTAATGATCTTTCGATTGGAGTTGCATTTAACCCATATCTCCCTAATTCTATATTTGAAGATGAAATTATACGATTAGATAAGAAACTTAAATCAGGGATAGTAAGTTCTATATGGATACAATTTGGTACGGATATTGCACTTCTCAGAAGTAGAATTGAAATACTATCGAGAATTATTTCATCGTATAATCAATCTGATTCAAAAATTAATAATATAAGGTTGTTTGGTAGTGTCTTAATTCCTTCTAAGCAATTTTTAGCTAGATTTAAATTTAGACCATGGAAAGGCGTGTATTGTTCTTCTGAATTTCTTGAATCATTAGATTATGCTAATAGGTTAATAATTGATTTATTAAAAACTTACAAACAATATCGTATTTACCCTATAATTGAAACTAATACCTCTACAGAAGCTTATTTAGAATCATTAAAAATGTTACTTAAGGTATGACTGATTCATTAATATAAGATTTTTTTTATGATTTAATTAAATAATTTTTCTCTAAGTTGAAAATTAGATTGATCACGATAAATATAAAACACTCTTTGTGTGGAGTTAATTAAAAAGTCTTTTATCTTTAATTTATTTTTTGCATTTGAAAAGTATCTTTATTTCATAAAGCAAATTTAAAAACTGAATAATTTGTTTATAAGGATTCACTTCCATTATTCCTGGGGAATACAGGCTTTTTTATATGGCTTTAGAATGAGAGCTTTCGTTTCATTTTTCCAAAACTTAATCTCCAAGTCGACGAGCGATATATTTACAATTGCAAAGCGTTTGTAAGTTTTTTTAAATAACTCGTTTCACTTTGTTCTTTTTGCTTATTTTTATCCATATTTTTCGACAATTTAATTTGAGAATATTCTTTTATAGCAATAGATTTTTTAATCCTTCTTTTAGTATTTGATGAAAAAAAATATTATTATAAGTGTTTTTTTCTTGTTCTCTTTGTCTCTCATGTATTACACCTTCATAGCGTTTTGTTGTTTTAAGATCAATTGTCTTTTCGGAATTCTTCGCGGTTGATGGGAATTTCCATTAATTTGTATTAGTAAAAAGGAGAAAAAAATGTTTTCATCAAGAAAAAAAACAACTCCCAGGGCTATACCCCAAACAGCATCTTTTGCGCAGGATACCTTTTTGCTTAGAAGAGGATCTGAGGCTACAAGGTACAAGATTGCTGCATTAATGATGTTTGTAGGTGGCTTTGGATTATTAACCTTAGGAACATGGGTACTTAATGATTTTAACTTTCTTACTTTTACCAATTAATTTATAAGCTGCTATTAGCTTTCCTCGATTAGATTTCTTAGAGTCAATACTTCTTGGGAAATTATTTTATATATTTTTTTTTTGTAGCATTTACTTGAATATTTTTACTTTTCTCATTAAAGATATTGTAAAGCTCTTTTAAAATGTCAAATTCTTGGGATAATTATTATTCTCATTATTCTGATTGGGATGATGCTCATTGTTTTAATGTAAGATTGGAGATTAAATTCGAGAATGAAATAAAGAGTCTAGGTTATATTGAAGATGTCAATTCTGAAGATATGTTTTTTTTAGAAAAAAATATTTCAGATGATATTCTTCCTAAGAGTAAAACATACACTAAAAATAAAAATGAAATTTTAGTATCTTTTGAAGTCCCTTACGACTGGTCCATTGATACAGATTGGGAGGATAAAGCCCTTGTTCTTCTAGGACTATCTGATGAATGGGTGATAGATTCATCTGTTGAAGATAAATGATTAGACTTTTACTAAAATTTTTAATTTAAATGTATAAATTTTTTTTTAATCAAGAGTAGAAGATAAGTGCAAGACCTTTTTTAGTTAAATGAAATTCTTTCTCCTCTCTACTTAAATCCATCGATAATTCCTCACCTTCTTTAATTGCTTGATCATAAGGAGGTTTTGAAGGAGAAATTCCTTTATAAATTGCCGCAATACCTAGTGGGGTTGCATTCCAGGCGAAATTAGCGGTTTCTCCAATGGGAGGTTGATTTAAGGCTTCTTCAAGCAGACCAGATGAGTTTGATTTTGGACGAGTTGTTGTTGATGTCATGAGTATATTTAAAATTTCTTATAAAAAAAACTTGTTGGGTGATCCTTAGAAGAACAATTTCAGTAACTTTCTAATGCATTGATTTGTTTTATGCGTGTTTTTTGTTGATCTCTGCATTCTTTCAAATGCAAACTGCTTTAAATTTTTCTTTTAAAAAATAGATTTTTTATTGATCTATTATAATCTTTTGAAAAAGTAAAAATTGTTTAAAATACTCAAATAATTCTTCATTGTACTTTTCTCTGGGTTCCAATAAATTTTCCCCTGAATTATATTTGTACTTTTTTGTGTCGTAAGTGATACCTATATCTGAAATCAATTCCTCATTATCATTCTCTTTTAATGATGAACTATCAATATTAGCTGTTTTATCAAAAAAGCCCTTTCTAATCAGTTGATTTCTATTTTTAAAATCGTCTGAAGCCCTTGCTATCAGTGCTTCTTCAACTAATATTCCTACTACTTTTGATTGGCTTAGTTTTTCTCCATTTGCAATTTTGGTTATCATCTCTTGAGCATTTGCTGAGGGAAGATAGCCAATCCTCTTCCTTGTGGTTGGCATAAATAACTATTTGGCTTTTAGTTTAATTTACTTTACCTTTGGTTTTAAAACAAAGTGTTTTATTTATTTCTTGATAATAGTTTTTCTTAAAAAATCCATTCACTTAACATTATTTGAGCTTTCTCCAATTCATTCTTTGCTTTAAGTTCATTTATTTTTGTTAATGCTGAATATGCCATTTCTCCTTTCTCCCAAAAACGAATGTGATTTATAGGGTATAGAAGATTAGATTCACCAGCAGAATTTGTATTTTTGTTTGACATTAGTTCCTCAAAATAGAGTCATTTCTTGATCCGAATTAGATAGAGGCTATATTCCATTTACAATAGACTATTGCCATACTCCTTAATTGATAAATCCAAATAAATTTAGATTATTTCTTTAGGACTTTGTATATATAGCTTTCTTTTTTCAATCTAAAACTCTTATAGACGATACTTAATGTTATTTGCTATCTGTGAATTCAGGTTTCTCTTTCTTTTTTCTCCTGCCGTCTGAAAGTTCTAGTAAAGTTGAAAGTTGTTCATATACCGATCTCAAGGATGATATTTCAGGTAATAAACCATCATTTCTTAGATCTTCATCCATATATCTAAGCTCTTGTCTCACGTAGGAGAGAATTGATTTCGCTTCATCTCTTTTTGGGCCAGCCATATTTTTATATTTTTTAAAAAGATACAACAAAAATGAACTGAATTAATATTTCAACTGCGTATCAAGACAATTTATTTCTTATAAGATCTGATTCTTTTAATTTAATTTAAATTTTCCGATTCTTTTTAAAATTTATCTTTGACATAACAAATAAAAGTAATAAACAAATAATTTATATTCTGCTTTAGTAAAATAAAGCTTATTAGAAGTTTATGATTTGATGATTTTAGATCTTGTCATAGTTGGAGGGGGTGCCTCTGGTTTTATGGGTGGAATCATAGCCGTAAGTAGTGGACTTAGATCTGTTCTGATACTTGAAAGTACCTCAAAAGTACTAGAGAAAGTTAGAATTAGTGGTGGTGGTAGATGTAATTTAACCAACTCATGTTGGGATATCTCTAATTTAGTTAATAATTATCCTAGAGGAGAAAAACAATTAATTGGTTTGTTTAATAAATTTTCCACAAAGGAAGCTTTTGATTGGTTTCAGAAGAAAGGGCTTAGTCTTAAAGTAGAGAAAGATGGTCGTGTTTTCCCATGTTCTGATTCTTCAGAGGATGTAATTAAATGTTTGACATCTGTTGCCAAAAAATCTGGTATAAAGTTACTCACTAATTCTCATGTAAAGCAGATAAATACAATAAAAGGAGGATTTAAACTATTACTTAAGGGTAATAAATTCTTTAAAACAAAAAATATTTTGATTTGTACCGGAGGCCATCCTAGCGGACGTAGATTAGCCCAAAATCTAGGGCACACTATTGTTCAGCCTGTACCATCTCTTTTCTCTTTATCAACTTCTGATAACTCATTAAAAGATTGTTCAGGCATCGCGTTAAAAGTTCATATTAAACTAAGCGTAAATAACAACAATTATTCTGATTCTGGTATCATTTTGATAACCCATAAAGGATTTAGTGGTCCTGTGGTTTTACGTCTCTCCTCTTTTGGGGCTAGGGATCTTTACTCTAATAAATATAATTGTGAAGTAAGAATAAACTGGCTTTGTATGAGTGAGTCTGAAGTTAGATCAAAACTTGATCTATTTAAATCAAAAAATGCTAATAAGCATGTTTTCAGCAATAAACCTTTTGAAGACTTACCTAGGGGTTTATGGAAATCGCTTCTTTTGAGCAAAAATATCGATAGTAAACTTAAATGGGCAGAAATATCTAAATCCGTAAAAGATACTTTAATAAAATGTTTAACAAGGAGTAAATATATAATAAATAGTCGTGGCCCTTTTGGTGAGGAATTTGTAACTGCTGGTGGAGTATCTCTTAAAGAAATTAATTTTAAGACT
>MDTG01411535.1_pt1 | contig 11831 bp, 12 predicted proteins | sample 811421 | NCBI WGS metagenome assembly MDTG01 (sample SAMN05326645, study PRJNA326480) | marine metagenome | isolation source: seawater | place: Pacific Ocean: South East | collected 2011 | reverse complement strand
TTTTGCAATTGTTCTTTTTATAAAACTTTTCTTTGCTGGGCCGCTTTTTTTATTATCTTTACTTGTCTTATTAATTGTTATTTATCTTTTTCGGGATCCTCATCGTGAAATTCCATCACAACCATTGGCTATAGTTAGTCCAGTATATGGCGTTGTTTCAAAAGTTGGCGAAGCGAAAGAAATTCGTTTGAATGTAAATACGATACGTGTACGAATTGTAATGCGTATAAATGATATCTACTCATTACGAAGTCCAATTGAAGGAAAAGTTGTTGAGCAATGGTATGAGCCGTCGTTTAAAAACCAACTATACCAGCATCTAGATTTTCATGTTCAGTCCGATGAAGGCGATGACGTTATCACCGCAATAAGGTTCAGAAACTTCATGCGCAGGTCGCATATTTATTTGAATTCTGGAGAAAGAGTTGGCCAAGGGCAACGTTGCGGATATATATCTTTTGGTGCCGTTGTCGATCTTTTTATACCGATTGAATCTAAAATTCTTGTAGAAGTTGGCCAACATGTGGATTCAGGCAGTACAGTATTAGCAGAATTGATACATTCTGAACCCCTGAGCTCAGTTAAAGACCACTCAGAATAATTAACTTTTTCTTTTTCTTTGTTTAAGTTGATAACTTTCAAGGGTAAACTTCCTTATCTAACCTTTAAAAATGGTGCTAATGACAGAGATGAAATCAAGACGAGGAATTTATTTGTTACCTAACTTGCTTACGACGGGGGCATTATTTTCTGGTTTTTATTCTATCGTCGCAGCAATGAATCAGCATTTTGGTTCTGCTGCAATTGCAATTTTTGTTGCAATGATACTTGATGGAATGGATGGTCGAATTGCTCGGTTAACGAATACTCAGAGTGCGTTTGGAATGCAATATGATAGCTTGTCGGATATGGTTTCATTTGGTTTAGCGCCGTCTCAGGTCGTATACCAATGGGCATTATTCGGTATGGGGAAATTAGGTTGGCTGGCAGCTTTTGTTTATACAGCCTGCGCATCATTAAGGTTGGCAAGATTTAATACTCAGGCGACGAGCATTGATAAGCGTTATTTTCAGGGTTTACCAAGCCCGGGTGCAGCGGCAGTATTAGCGGGGCTGGTATGGTTTGGTAGCAGTTACGGATTAATTGATGGCACAACCATTGGGGCTATGTGTTTTTTAGTAACAGTTATTATAGGTTTATTGATGGTTAGCAATATTAGATATCACAGCTTTAAAGAGTTTGATCTCAAAAATCGTATTCCGTTTGTGACTTTCCTTATAATAGTCCCGGTGTTTGTTTTAATTGCTATAGAACCAGCACTGATTTTGTTTTTTTTAGCAATAATTTACGCAATTTCTGGACCAATTTATACATTGATATTATTACGACGCCATAGAGTGGCAAGAAAAGATGCAAGATAAACTAATTATTTTTGATACAACTTTACGTGATGGGGAACAAAGCCCAGGAGCGTCAATGACCAAAGATGAAAAACTTCGTATAGCAAAGGCATTGGAAAGAATGCATGTTGATATTATTGAGGCGGGGTTTCCAATTGCAAGCCCTGGTGATTTTGAAGCTGTAAAGGCTGTATCTCAACTAATTACTCAGAGCACTGTCTGTGGTTTGGCGAGAGCTTTAAATAAAGATATAGATTGTGCTGCTGATGCACTAAAGCCAGCAAAGTCTTCTCGCATACACACTTTTATAGCAACATCACCGATTCACATGCGCGAAAAACTACGCATGCAACCAGAACAAGTTGTTGAAAATGCAGTTAAGGCTGTTAAACGAGCAGGAAAGTATACAGATGATATAGAATTTTCTCCTGAAGATGCTGGACGCTCTGAATTTGACTTCCTATGCCAAGTGATTGAGGCAGTAATTAATGCTGGTGCAACAACGATCAATATCCCAGATACAGTCGGATATAACTTACCGCAATACTTTGGGGAGTTAATAGGAAAGCTAATAGAGAACGTGCCAAATTCTGACAAAGCTACATTTTCAGTACACTGTCATAACGATCTAGGACTCGCTGTAGGTAACTCATTGGCAGCTGTTATAAATGGTGCAAGGCAAGTTGAATGTACAATAAATGGGCTAGGGGAGCGCGCTGGCAATGCGGCTTTGGAAGAAATAGTAATGTCAGTAAGAACACGAAGGGATGTATTTACATGTGATACTAATATCGATACAAGTCAGATTGTTAATTGTTCAAGACTTGTCTCAACAATAACGGGTTTTCCTGTTCAACCAAATAAGGCTATAGTCGGTGCTAATGCATTTGCACATGAATCGGGTATTCATCAAGATGGAGTTTTAAAAAGTCGTGAAACTTATGAAATCATGCGTGCCGAGGATGTTGGCTGGAATACCAATAGAATGGTTTTAGGTAAACACTCCGGACGTAATGCTTTTCGTACTCGTTTAGAGGAATTAGGAATCACTTTTACAGAAGAAGAAGAATTAAACGCAGTTTTTTCTCAATTTAAAGAATTAGCCGACAAAAAACATGAAGTTTATGATGACGACCTACAAGCCTTGGTAAGCGATACAATCCAAGGTAGTGCTGATGAAAGAATAAAGCTTGTGTCACTTAAGGTGGGGACAGAGACTGGTGTAAAGCCTAAAGCACTCGTTACATTATCAATCGACGGTGAAGAAAAATGCGCCAATGCCGAAGGCGGCGGCCCTGTTGATGCAACATATAAGGCTATTGAAAACATGGTTGAGAGTGGTTGTAATCTACAATTATATTCGGTTAATAACATAACTGATGGTACAGATTCTCAAGGTGAGGTAACAGTTCGTATTGACAAGGGTGGCCGAATAGTTAATGGACTTGGTGCTGATACCGATATTGTTATCGCATCTGCTAAAGCTTATATCAATGCGCTTAATAAAGCATTAGATCATCGGGAGCGGGCACATCCACAGCAAGTCTAAAGTTTATATGAATAGTACTTATCAACAAAAATATTTAAAAGAGATTGGTATTACAGTATGGTCGGAAAAAAAACTAAGAAGTATTAAAAATATTGAAGCCGATACTCAAAATTTTTCTTTAGCGAATAAATTATTAGATGAAGAATTAGGCCAAGAATTGGGCCATCTTGCCAGTGAGGTTGAATCATGCAAACAGTGCGAATTATATAAATCAAGAACAAAAACCGTTTTTGGTGTTGGCAACAAGAATGCAGATTGGTTAATTATTGGTGAAGCACCGGGGGCAGAGGAGGATCTCAAAGGAGAGCCTTTTGTTGGACGCGCAGGAAAATTATTAAATGCAATGTTTCTTTCTATGGGGTTACAAAGAAAAGAAGTGTTTATTGCTAATATATTAAAGTGCAGGCCGCCAAAAAATCGTGATCCAAAATTAGAAGAAGTAGAGACTTGTGAGAAATATTTAAAACAACAGATCGAATTAATTCAGCCCAAAATTATTTTGGCACTTGGGAGAATTGCAGCTCAAAATTTATTAAAAACAGATACGCCTATTGGTAAAATGCGTGGGAATTCTTATCTTTATCCAAACAGCAATCTACCTGTTGTTGTTACTTACCATCCGGCATATTTACTTCGTTCGCCCACTGAAAAACGCAAAGTATGGGAAGACCTGAAATTAGCTAAGAATATATTTAGAGAGTCAACATGAGTGCAGTTATTAAAACAAGTGATGTATATATCAGGCCGATGGTAGAACAGGATGTCACTTCTATTATTAGCATCGAGAAGAATGCATATGATTTTCCATGGGGCCAAACAATTTTTCAAGATTGTTTGCGTTCAGGTTATAGTTCTTGGGTTATTGAAAATAATCAAACTTTAATCGGCTATGGTGTTATGTTAATTACATCGGACGAATCACACATTTTAAATCTATGCGTTCATCCTGATTATCAATCAATGGGAATTGGTAAGCAATTGTTAGAACATTTTTTAGGTTTAGCTGAAAGACATAATATACAAAGGGTTTTTTTAGAAGTTAGACCAACAAATTTCAAGGCCATCAGCCTTTATACAGGTATGGGTTTTAATGAGATAGGTAAACGCCGTGATTATTATCCAACAAAAATTGGGCGAGAAGACGCACTGATTTTAGCTAAAACGTTATTGAAAGAAGATTTATAATGACCACAAAAGACAATGTAAAAATTAGCAAAGGCTTACCAGATTTTCCGACAATCGAATCTTTTGTAGGCAATACACCTTTGGTAAAACTTCAACGTTTGCCGGGAAATTCTACTAATATTATTTTGGGTAAACTTGAAGGCAATAATCCCGCTGGTTCAGTGAAGGATAGACCAGCACTGAGCATGATCAAGCACGCAGAAATGCGTGGAGAAATTAAACCCGGCGATACATTAATTGAGGCAACTAGCGGTAACACAGGTATTGCTCTGGCTATGGCAGCAGCAATTCGTGGCTATCGCATAATACTAATAATGCCTGAAAATATGAGTGTTGAACGACGTGCGGTAATGAAAGCTTTTGGCGCTGAAATTGTATTGACTTCCGATGAGGGGAGTATGGAAGAGGCTATTGATGTTTCCCGTGAAATGGAGGCGCAAGGTAAAGGTAGAATATTAGATCAATTTGCTAACCCAGATAATCCTCGTTCACATTACGAGGGAACAGGCCCTGAATTATGGAGAGATACCAATGGAAAGATTACACACTTTGTAAGCGCAATGGGTACAACGGGGACAATAATGGGGACATCACGTTTTTTAAAAGAGATGAACCCAAATATTCAAATTATCGGTGTACAGCCTGAAGATGGTGCGCGAATCCCAGGTATTAGGCGTTGGCCTAAAGAGTATATGCCAAAAATTTTCGAATCTACAAGAGTTGATCGAATTATTGACGTTACACAATCTCTTGCGGAGGAAACAACTCTTGCTCTTGGCAAAATGGAAGGTATATTTGCCGGCATATCGTCCGGAGGTTCTGTGGCTGCTGCACTTCAGATATCTAGTGAAATTGAAAATGCTGTTATAGTTTCAATTATTTGTGATCGGGGCGATCGTTATCTGTCAACGAATGTTTTTCCAGAATGATCCCATTAAAATATAGTACTCTAGAATGAATATACTCGTTTTTGATATTGAGACAATTCCGGATATTGACTCAGGTAAAAAGATTTTTAATCTAGACGATCTTAGTGAGGAAAATGTTGTACAAGTAATGCAAAATCATCGTTACCAACAAAGCGATGGCAAAACAGAATTTTTACAACTTTACCTACATAAGATCGTATCAATATCTGTTATTTTAAAAACAAGTGATAAAATAAATGTATGGTCACTAGGAAATAAAAGTTCGTCTGAAGCAGAATTACTTGAACATTTTTATGAGGGAATAGAACGATACACCCCCACACTTGTATCTTGGAATGGAAGTGGTTTTGATTTACCCGTCATGCATTATCGATCGCTTATACACGGCGTTGTTTCTCAACGCTACTGGGAAAGTGGTGACGGTGATCAATCTTTTCGTTGGAACAATTATTTATCTCGTTTCCATAGTAGGCATACAGATCTAATGGATGTTTTGTCAGGATATATCCCTACTGCTAAAGCACCACTAGATAAAATCGCTACTATTTTAGGCTTCCCAGGAAAAATGGATATGAGTGGTGGAAAAGTTTGGGAAAAATATAGAGCTGGTGATATAGAGTCTATTCGTAACTATTGTGAGACTGATGTACTTAATACATATTTAATTTATATGAGGTATCAATTAATACGAGGAAAATTAACGAATGATTCATATATTGAAGAATGTAATCAAGTACGTGAAATGCTAAAAAATAAAAAAAAATCGCATCTAGAAGAATTTCTTAAAGCCTGGCAAGATAGTTAAAATATATTTATATTATTACTGTTTTCTATAATAAATGAGAACGGAAAAAAAAATATCACAAACTAAATATTTATTAATATTATATGTTATATTTTTTCAATTTTTCATTAGTAGTTGTAAGGATTCAAACAGAGAAACTATCGCAGTCGGTTTAAGTACTAGCCCAATAACTTTAGATCCACGTTATGCAACTGATGCAATTTCATATCGTATAACTAGATTACTTTATGAAAGCCTTGTAGATTTTGATGAAGAATTTCGTGTTAAACCTCAATTAGCAGATTGGCAAAAAATCTCACCAACTCATTACAGGTTTAGTTTAAGAAAAAACTTGAAAGAATTTCATAATGGTTCTCCACTAACATCTGAGGATGTTAGAGCAACATATCAATCAGTATTAAATCCAGAAGAGATCTCACCACATAAAGGATCAATTGACATGATCAAATCAATCCATGCTGTGGACCCTAATACTATTGATTTCAAATTATTTTATGCTGATCCTCTTTTTCCCGGGCGTTTAGTAATAGGTATTTTGCCTAAGGAGTTAATTTCCAAAAAACATAATTTTTCCCGGCAACCTATTGGTAATGGCCCAATGAAAATTATAAGCTTCAAAAATGATAAGCATCTAAAATTGAAACGCCTCGATGACAATAAAGTAATAGAATTTATAACATTGAAAGATCCTATAGTGAGAGTTTTGAAGTTACTGAGAGGCGAAATTGATTTAATTCGAGGTAATCTACCACCTGAGATTGTATCCTGGTTAGCAGAAAAAGATTCCATAAAGGTAAAGAAAAAAAAGGGAAGTACTTTTACATATCTTGGTTTTAATATGGAAGATCCGCTAACCGGTAATTATTATATTAGAAGCGCGATTGCGCACGCTATAGATAGAAAATCAATCATACAGCATGTAATGGGAAAATCAGCAAGACAGGCTGAAGCATTGTTACCCCCAGAACATTGGGCTGGCAACTCTGATTTAGTGAGTTTGGATTATAATCCTGATAAATCTAGGAGGTTACTAGCACAGGCCGGTTATAACGATTCATCTCCGCTTAGAATAATCTACAAAATATCAAATGACCCTTTTCGACTGCGCTTAGCAACAATTATTCAAAGCCAATTAAAGTCTGTTGGAATTGAAGTAGAAATACGTAGTTATGACTGGGGAACTTTTTATGGTGATATTAAAGAAGGACGTTTTCAAATGTATAGTCTCTCATGGGTCGGACTGAAAATTCCTGACATTTTTTATTACATATTCCATAGTAAATCCATTCCACCCCATGGGGCTAATCGAGGTAGACTTAATGACTATAATGTTGATTCAATTCTTGAATTAGCTAAATTTGAGGCGTCATTGGATAAACAAGCCCTTTATTATAAGGATTTACAAAAATATTTATTAGATATATTGCCTTATATACCTTTGTGGTATGAAGATAATATATTGGTGTCTAAATCTGATATAAAAGGTTATAAACTAAATACCGATGGTAATTTTGATTCACTTAGATACGTAACAAAAAATAATTAATATATTTATGCATATTAAAGTATCTATTTTTCAACAACAGCTGATTCTTTTAGATGAGGATAGGGCGGTTAGAGAATTTTTTGTTTCTACTGCTAAAAATGGTGCAGGGGAGAAAAAGAATAGTGAATGTACTCCACAGGGAAAACACATCATCACAGAAAAAATTGGTTATGGGGCTAGAGAAAATTCTGTTTTTGTCGGTAGAGTAGAAACAAATGAATTGTATAAACCTGAATTACGCGATTTATTCCCAGAAAGAGATTGGATACTTACAAGAATACTATGGCTAAGTGGTTTAGAAGAGGGCAAGAATAAAGGCGGTGACGTCGATACCCATGACAGATATATTTATATACACGGTTCTCCTGATGATATTGAAATGGGCAAGGCTGGTTCGAAAGGATGTATTCGAATGCGAAATTCTGATGTTATTGAATTATTTGATTTAGTAGAAGTTGGAACGACTGTAACTATTAGTGAAAGATAAAAAATATATAAAATAAAACAGTGTATCTCAATTATATAATTAAACGATTGTTCAGTGCTGTTTTTGTATTGTTTAGTATATTAACTCTAGTATTTTTCTTGATTCATATTGTTCCTGGTGATCCTATTGAGGTAATGTTGGGTGAGACAGCTAGAACAACCGATAGAGAAGCCTTAAGGCATGCTCTCGGTTTGGATTTACCAATTATTCAACAGTGGTTAATTTATTTACATAGTTTTTTTCACTTTGATCTCGGAACATCATTACATTCTAAACAACAGGTTAGTCAATTGTTGTTAGAACATGCATTACCAACAGCTATATTAAGTTTAGCTAGTTTGTTTGTCGCAATTCTAATTTCCGTTCCACTAGGAATATTGTCAGCAGTGCATAAGGATTCTATTTTAGACAAATTTTCAATGATGACAGCAGTACTTGGTGTTTCTATCCCTAACTTTGTTATGGGCCCGCTATTGATTTTGACTTTTTCACTTTGGCTAGGTTGGTTTCCCGTAAGCGGTAATGAAGGTGTGACTTCATTAATCCTTCCAGCTTTGACACTAGGCACCGCACTTGCTGCAATTTTGTCACGAATGATACGCTCTTCGATGCTAGAAGTTTTACAAGAAGACTATATACGATCAGCATATGCTCGCGGATTGACTAAATTTAATGTCTTAGTATTTCATGCGTTACGTAATGCTGTATTGCCGATAGTTACCATCTTGGGAATGCAGCTTGGAACCCTTTTAGCAGGTGCCGTCATCACAGAAACTATATTTGCATGGCCAGGCATTGGCCAGTTGATGATAGAGTCTATACAAAAAAGAGATTATCCGGTTATTCAAGGCTGTGTAATATTAATCAGTTTTACTTATGTACTAGTCAATCTTGTTACTGATTTTATTTGCTTATCACTAGACCCAAGAATTAAATTAGATTCATGATGAAAAAAATTAATATACCTTTTTTTATAATTAAATTTTGGTTTGTTTGCGGCATATTGGCATTAATATTACCGTTGCAGCCTGACCAAATCGAATTGAACAAAATTCTTTTAGGACCGAATTTAGAACAATGGTGTGGCTACGATCATTTAGGCCGTCCGATTTGCGAACGGCTAATTATGGGAGCAAAAACATCTTTGAGTGTTGCAATTGTTGTTGTCTTAATATCTTTTATTGTCGGTACTTTTTTTGGCGTAATTTGTGCATGGCTTGGTGGAATTTATGATAAATTTCTTGTAGCGATGATTGATATTTTTATTTCCTTTCCTGGAATTTTATTAGCAATTGTACTAGCTGGGTTGTTAGGACCAGGTTTAGCAAATACAGTTATAGCGTTGTCTATTGTAAGTTGGGTTGGGTTTTCTAGATTAGCTAGAATACAAACACTAAGTATTAAAAATCGTGATCATATTATTGCAGCGCATGCTCTTGGAACATTAGATTATGTGATTGCGTTAAAACACATTTTACCATTAATAATTGCGCCATTAATTATCGAAGCAACATTTACAATTGCAAGTGTCATTATTGCTGAGGCGGGTTTATCGTTTTTAGGTTTGGGTATACAGCCTCCGGCAGCTTCTTGGGGGACTATGATACGCGATGGAACTCAATATATGTTGGTAGCTCCACATATGGTTTTAGCTCCGGGATTTGCTATTCTCTCACTGGTACTATGCATTAACCTTATGGGTGATGATATGAGAGACAGAATGGATATTAGAGATTAAAAATGAGAAATCACGCAGCTCCTAGAGCATTACAATTAGGGTCGATCATGTGCGATATAAACGGGCTTGATCTAGATGAAGATGAACGCGAACTGTTGCTTCATCCTCTAATTGGCGGCGTTATTTTATTTTCTCGTAATTATGATTCGCCAAAACAATTAGCAGAATTAACCAGTAAGATTCATGGATTACGACATCCTTCGTTACTAATTGCGGTAGATCATGAAGGAGGTAGAATCCAACGGTTTCGCAATGGTTTTAGCCAATTACCCGCATGTAGTCTGTTTGGCGCACATAAATCAACAAAAGAAGCAAACCTACTAGCCGAATATGCTGGTTGGCTTATGTCTACTGAATTATTATCAGTAGGCATAGATTTTAGTTTTGCTCCCGTGCTAGATGTTGGCGGAAACAGAAGTGAAGTAATAGGCGATCGTGCATTTCATACTGAGCCAAAACAGATTTCTAGTTTAACGAAAGCTTTTACGACTGGCATGAATGAAGCCGGTATGGCGGCTGTTGGGAAGCACTTCCCGGGTCATGGTTCGGTTATTGAGGATTCTCACTTTTCTGCACCATCGGATCCACGTTCATTTAATGATATTAATGAACGAGATTTGATACCTTTCAGGGATCTAATAAATTTTGGTATTTTAGGATTAATGCCAGCACATGTTGTATATTCAGAGATTGATAAGGTACCGGCAGGATTTTCATCTATTTGGTTAAAAGAGATTTTGAGAAAACAGTTGAAATTTCAGGGGGCAATTTTTAGCGATGATCTCAGTATGGCTGGCGCTGAGATTGTTGGAGATTATACTAAAAGAACAAAACTCGCGCTTGAAGCCGGTTGCGATATGGTATTAATCTGTAATAGTAGGCAGGGTTTAATTTCTGTAATGGATAATAATAAAGTATCTACTAATGATTGTTCTCTAACTCGTTTAGAGAAAATGCATGGTAATTTTAATTACATTTATAGTGATCTGAAAAATAAAAAAATATGGCAAGAACGTTCTAAAAAAATCGAAAGTTTTTTAAATAAATAATTTTTAATTATAGGCGAGACTAAATGAATTTTTCAGAATTGATGGAGTTTAACAAAGATTTTTTCGGCGATGAAACATGGATAATAGAAGTTTTTATAATTGTATTATTGACGGGATTTATAAATTTCATACAAAAAAGATCTCATCATAAGATTCTTTCAAAGCTTAAAAAGACAAAAACTTTTTGGGATGATATATTTTTCGAGGCCGCCAAGAAACCGCTGTCACTCTTAATTTGGATAACTGGTCTTGCTTTTGCAGCAGATATAGCAGAGGAACACACAGGGTCAATTATCTTTGGTGCTGTTTCACCTTTATATCAAATTGGCGTACTCATTGTAATAGGCTGGTTCTTAATAAGATTTATAACGTACGCCGAAAGCAATATTATTTCGACTAAACAATCTGCTGGCGAGGAGATTGACCAGACAACCATTGATGCTATTGCTAAATTACTTCGTATTTCAGTAATCATTATAGGTTTTTTAGTTGCTCTCCAATCACTAGGGTTCAGTATTTCAGGTGTTCTAGCTTTCGGTGGTGTTGGAGGTATTGCTGTTGGTTTTGCAGCAAGAGACTTATTAGCTAATTTTTTTGGCGGGTTGATGATCTATATGGATCGCCCTTTTAATGTTGGCGACTGGATTCGATCACCAGATAAAGAAATTGAGGGAACCGTTGAAAAAATAGGATGGCGATTAACAACTATCAGAACATTCGATAAAAGACCTTTGTATGTTCCAAATTCAGTATTCAATAACATCTCTGTTGAAAATCCTTCAAGGATGTCTAACAGAAGAATTAAAGAAACAATAGGAATTCGTTATGATGATTTGTCTAAAATGGAAAAAATTATTGATGATGTAAAAAGAATGCTGAAAAATCACTCTGATATTGATACGACAAAAATCTTAATAGTAAATTTTGATGAATTTGCCCCTTCTTCATTAGATTTTTTTATTTATACCTTCACTAAAACTACTGATTGGGTTCGTTATCATGAGATTAAGCAAGACATACTATTGAACGTTATAAAGATTATTGAATCAAATGGCGCTGAGTGCGCTTTTCCAACATCGACATTACACGTTTCGTCGATGATTGACGCTTCTGATAAAGAGGCTTAGTAACTAAAGTATTTCA
>MDTG01333921.1_pt1 | contig 11831 bp, 11 predicted proteins | sample 811421 | NCBI WGS metagenome assembly MDTG01 (sample SAMN05326645, study PRJNA326480) | marine metagenome | isolation source: seawater | place: Pacific Ocean: South East | collected 2011 | reverse complement strand
CAGGAGGACTTTCTTAAAAATTATTTTATACAGAATGTAAATCCTGCATTGGTTACCATCATTTTATCTCAAAATAGGAATCAAGATTTATCTACGAACAAGGCTTTTTTGATTGTGACCATGGAGTTGGATAAGACCGCTGAAGATCAAAATATTTACGCTTTGATCGAGATGCCAAAGGTCACCAAAAGATTTGTTGTCTTGCCAAAGGATGATGATGGGAAGCAATATATAATGATGCTTGATGATTTGATTCGTTATCACTTTCATATGATCTTTAGTTTTTTTAAATACAAGAACATTCAGGCCCATATGGTAAAGATCACCCGCGATGCAGAACTGGATTTAGAGGAAGATGTATCCATTAGTTATGTTGAAAAAATAACGCTTAGTGTAAAAGATCGAGTCATCAGTGATCCTGTCAGATTAGTTTATGACAAAGAAATTCCAGAGCAAACCCTTAGCTTTGTTATGGAAAAACTCAAGATTGACTCTACTGACAGTCTCATTCCAGGAGGAAAGTATCACCAACGAAGGGATTACATGGGTTTCCCTAGTTTGGATCGCCCTGATTTGTTGTATTCCTCTTTCCCTCCACTTCCCCTCCCAGGGCTCAGTTTGGAAGAAAATATATTGGATGCTATTGATCAAAAAGATTATTTACTCTATGCTCCTTATCAGGACTTTTCCTATGTCATTAAGTTTTTGAGGGAAGCAGCGTTAGACCCCAAGGTCAAATCGATTAAAATAACCATCTACCGACTCTCTGAGGGCTCCCACATTGCCAGTGCTTTAATCAATGCTGCAAAAAATGGTAAAAAAGTATTGGTTCAAATTGAACTTCAGGCACGGTTTGATGAAGAAAACAACATAAATTTCGCCGAACAACTAGAGGCAGCAGGCGTGCAATTGATTTTTGGAATTCCAGGACTTAAAGTACACTCCAAAATATGTGTCATAGAAAGGGAACACAGAAAGAAAAATAGAAGATACGGGTTTGTTAGTACAGGAAATTTCAATGAATCTACCGCAAAGATTTACACCGATTATACCCTATTTACCTCCAATCAAAAAATACTCAAAGAGGTGAACAAAGTCTTCAACTTTCTTGAGGTGAGTTATAAAATCAAGAATTACAAACACTTGATCGTATCTCCCCACTATACAGCTTCTATTATATCCAAACTTATCGAAAACGAAATTCAAAATCACAAAAATGGTCTTCCTTCGGGTATCTCCCTAAAACTCAATAATGTTACTAATTATCCATTGGTTGATAAATTATATGAGGCTAGTCAAGCTGGGGTTAAGATCAAAATGATTGTCAGGGGTATTTGTTGTTTGATTCCCGGAATAAAGGGATTAAGTGAAAATATAACTGTGCTGAGTGTGGTAGATAAGTTTTTGGAACACCCTCGTGTACTTATTTTTGATAATGCCGGGGAAAAGAAAATATACTTGTCCTCCGCCGACTTTATGACCCGAAATATTGAGAATAGGGTTGAGGTGGCCTGTCCTATCTATGATAAAGAATTACAACAGCAAATATTGGATACTTTCAACCTTTCTTGGAACGATAACATCAAGGCAAGAATTGTAAATCAAAATCCGCAAAATAAAATGGTAAAACCCAAATCCGGATCTACATTACAACGCTCCCAATGGACTAGTTACGCTTACTTTAAAAATAAATTGAATTCATAGTATTTTGAAGATTAAAAAATTTGCTGCCATTGACATTGGCTCCAATGCAATGCGGGTACTGATTTCTAATGTGATTGAGACCAAAGAAGGGGTGCACTTTCAAAAAAATGCCTTGGTTCGGGCTCCCATTCGTTTGGGTGAGGACTCTTTTACCTTGGGTGAAATATCTAAAAAAAATCTCAAACGTATGATCAATGCCATGAAAGCTTTCAAGTTATTAATGAAAGTTCATGGTGTTTCTCATTATCAAGCTTTTGCCACTTCTGCACTTAGAGAAGCTAACAACAGCAGAGATGTCGTAGAGCAAGTAAAGAAAAAATCAGGGATTAAAATTGAAATCATTGATGGAAGAAAAGAGGCCGAAATTATTTCCAACAGTAAAATATGTGATTTTTTAAATGTTCAAAAGACTTTTCTCTTTGTAGATGTAGGTGGAGGAAGTACGGAATTTACTTTTATAAATGATGGAAAAAGGGTTTCTTCCAAGTCATTCAAAATTGGTACCGTTAGGCTCATCAACAGTCTGGTTGATGACAAGGTCTGGGAGTCCATTAGAAACTGGATCATCAAAAATGCCAAACCATATCGCAAAATAACCTTAATGGGATCTGGTGGAAATATCAATAAGCTCTTCAAATTATCTAAGATTAGAGAGGGAAAACCTTTGTCAATTATCAAGCTTAATCAAATTTTTATGGAGCTTGAGTCACATACTTATGACGAGCGAATTGTAAATTTTGAGCTAAATCCTGACCGTGCTGATGTAATTATTCCTGCAGCAAGAATCTATCTTAAAGCTCTAGAATGGGCTGGGGAACAAAAAATATATGTGCCCAAGTTTGGACTGTCTGATGGAATGATTAAGCTGATGCATAAAAATCTCTGCAAAAAGTACTAACCGTGAATCGTTTCCTTTTTGCCTAATTGGGTCATCAATTTTGCTTCAAAATCCAATAAAGCTTGCCATTTTTCATTTACTTCTTTTTTTTTACCATATTGATAAGCAAATTTTAAAAAGAGGCTATAATGATGAGCCTCACTTATCATAAGTTTTCTGTAAAATTTCTGTAGTGCTTTATCAGGAATTGAGTTAGATAAAAGCCTGAAACGTTCACAGCTTCTGGCTTCTATCAATGCAGCGTAAAGCAATTGATTTGTCAATTGATCCATTCTGCTCCCGCCTTTAGGAAAAAACTGTTTTAAATCCCTCACGTATTCATCCTTGCGTTCTCTGCCCAATACCCAACCTCTTTCGCGTATAAGTTGGTGAACCATTTCGAAATGACTCAATTCTTCCTGTGCCAATTCGATCATGGTCTCAACCAGATCGCTTTCTTCGGGGTATCTAACTATTAAAGAAATGGCAGAACTTGCCGCTTTTTGTTCACAAAAAGCATGGTCTGTCAATATTTCATGTATATTTTTTTCAACAATATTGACCCAACGAGGATCGGTAGGTAGTTTTAGTCCAAGCATGGCAGTATTTTAAATATCCAAATCAAATTCTTTTTTCAGTACTTCAATTTCAGGATTTATTTTTTTTAGGTATTCATATTTTTCTTTGACTCCGTAAAAATGTTTTTCACTTTTAAGGCTTTCTACCTTGATTTCAAAATTGATTTTATAGTTGTTTAAAGACTTGTTAAGGTATGCAAGTAGTGGAGTCAACTCCTTTGTTAATTCAACTTTACTAAGTGAGCTAGAGGTTGTCAATACGATTTTATTATCTGCTTGAAGTAGGGGTTGACTCATTTCCAACAAGGCAGCAATATTGTTTTGCCCCAGATTGTTTTTTTCTTTTGTATATGAATTCCAAAGCTCTGATAGGTTCTCCTGGCTGAAAGTGTCCTCAGCGTCTTTGATAGAATTTTTTTTTGAGGATGATCTCTTTTGCGCTTCTTTTTTTAGTCCGATACTAGAGAGCGACATACTGGAAACACCATTTCCCAGACCAGCTTTTTCGATTTTGATTATTGGTGAATAAAAAGCGTTTGCGTTTTCTGCTGAGGCTTTTGTATTTTGAGAGGGATCCTCTTTTTTGCGAATATATTTAGTAGTGTGTGCTTTAACTCCCTTTTTTTGTGGGATTTTCACTGAGGTAGGCCCTTTGAAATGGCTTACCGGGATGATAAATTGTTTTACTTTTCCCCGAAATGGAGAGAGGCCATTTGCATAAGACATAATTCAATCAATAATCGTTTGTTTTTCGAATTTCTATAATCCAATTCACATCTATTCGCCAAATCTATTGATTTTAAGAGAAAGGGCAACGGAGCTTTTGCTGTTTGTTCCTTAAACTTTTCCTCGGTATTTTTACTGACATCCAGCAAATGAAGGGTTTTATTTTCCTTGCTGACCATCAAGTTTCTCAAATGAGAACCCACTCCTGTAATGAACTGTAATTGATCAAATCCTTTTTGTAGCAATTCGTCTAAAGCCAATAATAGGGCTGGGATATCGTGTTCTAAAATCAATTCCGTAATATAAAAAAAGGTCTCATTGTCTAGTAGATTAAGGTTTTCAGATACGGATTTTATAGTTAGGCTACGGTCGGTAAAACTTACCATGCGGTCATAGATGGATAGGGCATCTCTAAGCGCACCATCTGCTTTTTGGGCAATCAAACCTAGGGCTTCTTCTTCAAATTCTATTTTTTGGTCTTTTGCTATTTTTTTCAAATAATCCCTGCAATCTTTAACACTGATTCTTTTAAAATCATAGGTTTGGCATCGGGAGAGTATAGTAGGTATGATCTTCTGTTTTTCTGTGGTAGCTAGAATAAAAATAACATGTTTCGGAGGCTCTTCCAAGGTTTTGAGAAAGGCATTAAAGGCTCCAATAGATAGCATGTGTACCTCGTCGATAATATAAACCTTGTGGGTTCCAATCTGTGGTGGGATTCTGACTTGTTCATTTAAGCTGCGAATGTCATCTACTGAGTTATTTGAGGCTGCATCCAGTTCAAAAATATTAAAAGCAAAATCATTATCGGTAACATCTTTAGCTTGATTGTTGATTTTTTTCGCCAGAATTCGTGCACAGGATGTTTTGCCTACCCCACGAGGTCCGCAAAAAAGCAAGGCCTGGGCTAATTGATTTTTTTCTATAGCATTATCCAATGTCTGTGTAATGACCTTTTGACCCACTACTTCCTCAAAGCTTTGAGGGCGATATTTTAAGGCTGAGACAATGTAAGTTTCCATTATTGTGTGGAGTATAAACAAAGATAAAAATTGAAAGATGTCCCTGCATGGGTGAACAAATTATTTCACCTTAAATTATCAACAAAAGACTAACTTTGTATCTGGCAGGCTATCTTATTGCTCTTGATTTCAAGAGAGGAAAGTCCGGACACCACAGAGCAGTATAGCGGGTAATTCCCGTCGTTCGCCTTAGCGAATAGGACTAGTGCAACAGAAAGCAAGTACAGTTTTCGGCTGTAGTGAAATCAGGTAAACTCTATGCGGTGCAACGCCAAGTATGATTGCGTTTGAGGATGGCTCGTCCGATGTAATTGGGTAGGCGGCTAGAATGTTGTAGTAATGCAACATCCAGATAAATAATAAGACTCGACAGAATCCGGCTTATAGGCCTGCCTTTTTTTATACCTCAAAAAAGCTGAATACATTGCTGCCGTATTTTCTGGATTGGACAAATTTGTGATGTTCCTTAAACCCCTCTTTTTCACTGTGTTCTATAATCAATATTCCGTGTTCATCCAATAGTTGTCTGGCAAAAACCTTATCAATAATATCAAGGTAATGTTGGGTCTTTAAATCGTATGGGGGGTCTGCAAAAATAAAATCGAATTTCATTTTTACATCAGAAAGGAACTTTAATGTTTCCATCTGTTTGATTCTTATGGGGAGTTTTAAAGATTCAGAAGTTTTGCGAATAAAATCAACACACATTTTATTTTGATCTACTGCGATGATGTTTTTTACCCCACGTGAGCCAAATTCATAACTTATGCTTCCCGTACCGGAGAAAAGGTCCAAAACAGCAGTGTTTTCCAAATTGTATTGGTGTTGAAGGATGTTGAATAAAGCTTCTTTTGACCGATCGCTTGTGGGGCGAACGGGAAGCTTTTTGGGAGCAGTGAGTCTCCTGCCTTTATGAAAACCAGAAATGATTCGCATCAATCAAAAAGATTGAGAAAATAAGGTGCAGGATGTTCTTTCTCGTCAAACATCAAAAAGTCAGCTTGATCATCAAATGTTATTTTTTCATGATAATGTTGCAATGCTTCATAACATTTTTTATAACGGGCATACTTACCAAAAAATACTATACTAAAATCTTCGGGGGATAATGATAGTTCCTCGGCGACAGCCAATACAAAATATAGGAAACCATCTTCATTTTTGTAAGGATAAGTATTGAAAAGTAATAGTTCCTTACCCTTAAATAGTAGGAGATCAAATTGATCGTCTTGCATGTGAACGTTCATAACCATCGATTCTTCTGTATTTCTTGCGCTTGAACTGAGGTCGTAAAGTATTTGAGCGGAGTGGGTAAAGCTAATGTTATTAAAATAATGCACTAAGGTGTCTTCTGTTTCCTTGTTAACAGGATAAAGGATTTTGATCAGTTCGTCTTGTGTTTCTTTTTCTGCAATAGTCCAACCTTCCTTTAGGGAAACATTGAAATTGATGTAAGTTTTCTTTTTGGCAGGGTTGTAAAGTGTTTTCGGTACAAAGGTAGCCTGATGATTAAAGTATACGCCTCTTATTTTTTCACTTTCGAGAAAAGAATGGGATTCAAGTAATTTCTGGAAGGCATCTCCTTGCTCGATCTTGTGGTTTTCAAAGTTAAAATAAGGACGAGCGTTGGTAGTACAAAAAGAAAACCCATCATTAAAAATTTGGATGGAGAGTTCTTTATCTTTTATAATGTTTTTATTGAGCGGCATCGAAAATAGTAGGCCAGTTTCCATTGGTACTTACCTCGGTAAGTGAGCCCAATATGATCGAAGGACCATTGACTCCATCTACGGAAACGGTCTCGTTTTCAGCCTTTAAAAGATCTTTGTCTTGATCATAAAGAATCACGTCCTTAGCTACTTTAACTTCAAAAACAGGCACTCTATATCCATTTTTGTCTATTATATCAGCATTGATTTCGAATTTTGCTTCTATCCCATCTATAGGAACATTAGCAAAGTTTTTATATCCTTTTGAGCTTTTGAATAGAGAATCTTTCACAGGTACGAATCCCAAGGTGTCGACTACTACAACTTCACGTAGCATATCGATCCTGTAGGTTCGGTCATATTCCATATAGGAAGAATCCCTCTTTTCGATCAAAGTAAAAATACCGTTTTCAATAAATTTAACTAGGCTGTCGAAGTTATTACTGTATATTCCGTTGACATCTTTATGGGCGATTTGTGCTTTGCGAATCAACTTTAATTTATTGATGACTAATGCATACCTATCATTCTTAGTCTTGTTGAAGTTGATTGGCCCATTGATTGAGTCATAAATCTTGTAGCTAAAAAATATTGCAAGAATCCAAAGTACAACTTGAAGCGCTAATTTCATGGGTTATTGATTTTTACTTCCAACAAATCTACAATTTTTTTTGAATCGTAAAAGTTTTACAAATGAATTATCTTGTGAGAAATTAAGTCATATGTCAAACCCTTCTTTTCATCAAATTCTATCAGAAAGTTTCAGGTTTGAACCGACACCTTCTCAGATGAAGGGATTTGAAAAAATTGCTCATTTTTTATCCGATGCTCCCCATGATTCTTTGTTAATGATTAAGGGCTATGCAGGAACAGGAAAAACCACACTCATTGGTCATTTGGTTCAGCAATTAAGTAGAATTAAAAAAAAATCTGTTTTGATGGCACCAACGGGACGGGCAGCTAAGGTTTTGTCTGCATATGCAGGTAAAAGTGCACTAACGATTCATAAGAAAATTTATTTCCCTAAAGCTGAAACTGGGGCAACAGGGGTACAATTTACCTTAAAAGAAAATAAACATTCAAATACTGTTTTTATTGTCGATGAGTCCTCAATGATAGGAGACGATCGTCAACAAAGCAAACTTTTTGAAAACGGATCTTTGCTCCACGACTTGGTAAACTATGTAACCAATGGTGAAAAATGTAAATTAATTTTTGTAGGAGATACAGCTCAACTGCCTCCTGTCAATCTTCGACTTAGTCCAGCTCTTGATGAGGACGAACTTACCGCAAATTTCAATTTCTCTGTATATAGTATTACTCTTAAAGATGTAGTTAGACATCAATCTGAATCAGGGATTTTGTTCAACGCTACAAGAATTAGAGAATTGCTGGTGGATGACCAATTTGAAGGGTTTAAATTTCATTTGGAAGGATTTAAAGATGTGAATCGCATCATTGAAGGCAACGAATTTTTAGAGTTGCTAAATAATTCCTTTGATGAAGATGGATCCGACCAAACGGTATTAATCGTTCGTTCCAATAAAAGGGCCAATCTCTACAATAAAAGTATACGGGAAAGAATTCTTTTTTTGGAATCCGATTTGGCGATAGGGGACCAATTGATGGTGGTCAAGAATAATTATTTTTGGTTGGGTGCCGATTCCCAACCAGGTTTTATAGCCAATGGTGATGTGATCCGTATTAACTACATCAATAAATATGTGGATCGTTATGAAATGAAATTTGCCGAGGTGAATGTCCAAATGGTGGATTATCCTGATGAGCCGAGTTTTGATGCAGTCCTATTATTAGAAACTCTTATTAGTGAAACCGCAAATTTGGGCTATGAACAGTCACAATTTCTCTATGAAAAGGTATCTCTAGATCACACTAACGAAAAGTCAAAATACAAGCGTTTTTTAAAGGTTAAAAACGATCCTTATTTTAACGCTTTACAGGTTAAATATTCCTATGCTATCACTTGTCATAAGGCACAAGGCGGGCAGTGGAAAAATGTTTTTGTCGAGCAACCTTATCTGCCAGAAGGTCCAAATAAAGAGTATTTTAGATGGCTTTATACTGCTCTTACTCGTGCCAAAGAACGTTTGTTTTTGATCGGGTTTGGGAAAGATTATTATTGAGGTAAATTTTTTTGTAGAAAAAACTTAAAATCAGCTTCCAATTATTAAAATTTGTCCTTTCTTTTGCATTAATGAAAATAGTTTCGATTATACCAGCGCGATTTGATTCATCACGTTTTCCCGGTAAGCTGATGAAGCAGCTTGGTAATAAATCTGTTATTTTAAGAACTTATCAAAATGTTGTTTCAATGGGGCTTTTTGACGAGGTAGTTGTTGCTACAGACAGTGATATAATTTTTAAAGAAATTTCTAATAACGGCGGCTGCGCTCTAATGACTCGTAGCGATCATCAATGTGGCAGTGATCGAATTGCCGAAGCTGTATCTGAAATGGATGCCGATGTGATTATCAACGTACAGGGGGATGAACCTTTTGTGGATACTGCCAGCTTGAGAAAGCTGATAGAAGTCTTTAAAGAGGATCCCGCTAAAGAAATCGCTATGGCTTCTTTGATGACTCCTATAAAAGAATTCGATGAAGTTAAAAACCCTAGTGTTGTTAAAGTAATCGCAGATTTAAACGATTTTGCAATTTACTTTTCCCGTTTTCCCATCCCTTTTGATCGAGATAACGAACGATCCCCAGCTTATTTCAAGCACGTGGGGGTTTATGCGTTTAGAAAGCAAGCTCTAATAGAATTCAGTGAGCAGGAGATGACTCCTTTGGAGTCGGCTGAAAAAATAGAGTGCATCCGTTATCTTGAACATGGGAAAAAAATTAAAATGGTAGTTACCAAAAATCTAAATTTTGAAATAGATACTCCCAAAGATTTAGAGCGGGCAAAAACTCATTTAAATCAATTGAATTCAAAATGACTTCATATATAGCTAAGATCATTTTCCTTCACTTAATGGGGTGGAAGATTGAGGGAGATTTTCCCCAATTGAAAAAATTTATCTTGGCCATTTTTCCACATAACCGAAACATGGATTTTATCATTGGTGTTTTGACCCGTGCTATCCTCAATAAAAAAATCAGCTATGTAGGAAAAAAAGAATTGTTTAACCCCTTTACTGCTTGGTTCTTTATGGCCTTGGGTGGAACCCCTATCAATCGAAATTCAAGCGAAAACAAAGTATCTGAAATAGCACAACTATTTAAAGAAAAGGATACTTTTAGAATGGCGATTGCGCCTGAGGGAACCCGAAAAAAGGTTAAAAGATGGAAAACAGGGTTTTACTATATCTCCCTAGAGGCTGAAGTTCCAATATTATTGGTCCATTTTAACTACCCTTTGAAAAAGGTGTCATTTTTAAGATTATTTTATCCGACTAGAGACATTGAAAAAGATTTTATGGAAATGAAAGCCTATTTCAAGCACGCAGAGTATGGATGATTAGAGACAAGAGTTTTCTGCATATTTCATATTTTCCAGTGGGCTAAAACCGCCATTAGGCTTTTATCCAAACCACCTTTCAATTGTGTTGACTGTCATTCTTAAGTTCCAAGTTTTCCAAAATAAAGTTTGATTTCTTTGTGTCGCTTTTGATTGTGTGATTATGTATTATTTCACGTGACTTGGTTTTCTATTAAGTCATTACTATAAACTATAGGTTTTTATGAATGAAATTATTTTAGAATATCCATAGCGTGATATACGTTTTGTACATCATCGTCCTCTTCTATCTTATCGATTAGTCTAAGTACTTCTTCTTGTTGTTTTACAGAGATTTTTTTAGTTATCTTCGGAATACGATCAAATCCAGAGGAAAGGATTTCGATTGAACAGTTTTCTAATTCTTTTTGGATGGCTCCAAATTTTTCAAATGGTGCATAGATCAATATTTCACTTTCATCTACAAAGACATCTTCTACCCCGAAGTCGATGAACTCCAGTTCTATTTCTTCTACATCCAACCCCTCCGCTGTGATTCTAAAATTACAGCTTCGCTCAAACATAAACTCTACGGAACCTGAGGTACCCAGGTTACCATTGTATTTGTTGAAATAACTTCTTATGTTGGCCACTGTCCTATTGTTGTTGTCTGTTGCGGTTTCAATCAGCATTGCAATCCCATGAGGTGCATATCCTTCAAACAAGACCTCCTTGTAGTTTTCTGTGGCCTTATTAAATGCTTTTGTAATAGCACGTTCGATATTCTCCTTGGGCATGTTGGCACATTTGGCATTTTGAATTACTGCTCTAAGTCGAGAATTGGTTTCCGGATCAGGGCCGCCCTCTTTGACTGCCATCAGAATCTCCTTACTGATACGGGTGAATTTTTTGGCCATAGCTGACCATCGTTTCATTTTTCTGGCTTTCCGAAATTCAAAGGCTCTTCCCATAAGGATTTAGGTTCTTAATTACAAATATAAAGACAATTATAAATCCTTTCTGACCAAAGTTAAGTCGTCTAAGACTTCGGTGTAAGAAAAAAGTAAGTTGGAGGGTAGCTTATTCTCTCCAGCCAAGACGGCCAAGTAACGCATTTGATTTGTGGTGTAAACCTGTTTGTATATGGCTTTTTTTAGGTGCCTTTTATTAACGATTAATTTGATAAAATCAAAATGATGGATTAAATCTGTACTGCCCAAATGAAAAACTCCTGTTAGTTGTTGATTAATGATATAATGAATTTGTTGACTTAGTTTGATGTCGTTATTAACATTGATAATGGTATTTGGGAATACTTCGATGGGCCGGTTTGTATTAATCGCCTCATCTAATTCTTGGATTCTGGGGGAATGATTTCCAAATACCATGGGTAAACGAACCAAAATATACTTTGCAGGCGCAAGACGCAGGAGCTTGTTTTCTATTTTGATTTTGAATCGACCATAAATACTTTCCGATAGGGTTTTGTCGTATTCGTAGGATGGGAAGTGTTCGAATGTATCAAAAACATTGGCAGAGGAAAGAAAGATCAATCTGCAATTGGAGTTATCTATCAGGTCAATTAAAAACTGGTGGGTTTCTATCAAGGCTTCAAAAGGCCCTCTTAGGGCGGAGATGATTAGCTTTGGTTTAGCTTCCTTAATGATGCTTTCCAATCCCCCTTCTTCTATGTCGAAATGAAAAAAATGATGGTTTTGGCCAAAGCCCTTTTTGGTAAAATAGGTCCCAAAAGTAT
>MDTG01261211.1_pt1 | contig 11831 bp, 12 predicted proteins | sample 811421 | NCBI WGS metagenome assembly MDTG01 (sample SAMN05326645, study PRJNA326480) | marine metagenome | isolation source: seawater | place: Pacific Ocean: South East | collected 2011 | reverse complement strand
GTGACGGGGCCGGTTAATAAAGTCATGGCTAAAATTAATCAGCTGAGCCAGCAAACCGCCGCCGCACAAGACCAAATGATGCGCGGCGCAACCACAGCCGTTGCCGGTGGTTATGCCCTTGCTAAATCACTAGCCCCCGCAATTGACCATGTTGCTGCGTTAGGCGAAGTGCAATCACTGGGCGTTGCCGACGACGCATTAAAACAACTCACTAAAACATCCTACGAGTTTGGTTTTCAATTTGGCGGTAACTCTGCCGAGTTTGTGCGCAGTGCCTACGATATTCAATCAGCCATTGCCGGGTTAAGTGGTAACGAGCTATCCGAGTTTACCAAAACATCAAACATACTCGCCAAAGCCACCAAAGCCGATGCCGCAACCATTACCAGCTACATGGGTACCATGTATGGCATATTCGAGCAAACAGCCAATAAAATGGGCAAAGCGAATTGGGTAAACCAAATAGCAGGGCAAACCGCCACTGCCGTACAGCTTTACAAAACCACCGGCGCCGAAATGCAAGCCGCGTTTTCAAACCTTGGTGCAACAGCAACAAACATTGGCTTAAGTTCAGCACAACAATTTGCCCTAGTGGGCGAGTTACAACTTGTTGCTAAATCAGGATCAGTCGCAGGAACACAGGCCGCATCGTTATTACAAGGTATTGGCAGGGCGCAGCAAAAATTGGGAGTTAAATTAACTGCTGATAACGGCGACTTACTTGCTATTGACGTGGTGTTAGGGCGTATTAACGAGCAGTTATCCTCTTATGGTTCAGTGGAACGTAGTGATGTACTTACGCAAATATTTGGTAAGCAAGGCGCAAAAGCAGTCGATGTACTCAGCACCAAAGTCGATAAACTAAAAGACGGCATTAACGTATTTGAAAACGTTCAAGACAATTCAAAAGCCCTAGAAATGGCAAACATCATTGCCAGCCCGTGGGATAGGCTGGCTGGTTCATTTAATGTCGCAGCCACAGCAATGGGCAACCGTTTACTGCCAGTTGTTGAGCCATTTGTTGAAATGCTTGCTGCAGGATTTGCGGGCATTGTCGCGTTAACCCAACAATTCCCTGTGTTATCCAGTACCCTTGCAACCGTTGTGGTAGCAGTGGTGGGCTTAGTAACCGCTTTTGGCCTAGTCAATTTTGCTATGGGGTTATTTAGGTTTTCGGGCTTAACGCTTACCCCCATTATAGATGGGCTTAAATACGCAACCGGGCTTTACTCAACAAGCAATAAAGCACTGGCGGCATCATTGGCAACGTCTACAACCGCAACGAACAGCGCATCATTTGCCAGCACACTTTATGCTGGCGCAACCAACAAGGCCCGTATTGCCTACGAGCTATTTAATACCCGTTTGCTAATGCCAACCGGTTTAGTGTTATCGCGTATTAAAGCGCTGGGCTTTATTGGCACCATGAAAATGATCCCCACGGTGTTGGCTGCAGGCTTTGCCAGCATGGGTAAATTTGCCATGGGCCTGTTTAACGTCACCCGTATTATGGGCTTTTTAAATGCTGTTATGCTTGCCAATCCGCTTGGGATAATAATTGGTTTAGTGGTTTTACTCGCCGCACTAATCTATAAATATTGGCAACCTATCAAAGCCTTCATGAGTGGTTTTTGGGATGGCTTTGTACACAGCTTTGCCCCCGTGGTTGAGGTATTTAGCGCGCTAGGCGACGCCTTCGCGCCAATTATAAACGCCGTTAAAAGCGTGTTTAGTTGGTTTGTATCACTATTTACACCAGTTGAACAATCAAGCCAAGCACTGGCGGGTATAACATCCGCCGGTGAAATGTTCGGCCTAGTGTTTGGTGCCGCATTAAACCTAATACTATTCCCAATCAAAGCCGTGATCTGGTTAGTAACCAAGCTTGTTAACGGCATCACTTGGCTTGGCAGTGGGATTGGTGATATGTGGAACGCGGTACAGTCACCTTTGAATAGCTTTTTCGACATCATAAAAACCGTATTTGGCTTTACGCCAATGGGCATGATCATGAACGGCTACGGTAAAGCGTTCGACTGGCTCAGCGAAAAGGTCGGTGGTTTAAAAGGCATTGCCGACTCTATTAAAGACTTCTTTAATTTTGGTGATGATGAAACCCAAGTAAAAGCCACCAAAGTAACTCAAGCAGTGCAACCGCAAACCATGGTTATGCAAAGTGCCGACCAAGCGTACAGCCGCGACTACGGCCAAAGCGTTATCAGCAAAGCAAACGCACCTGCACAGCAAGCAAGCTCGCAGTATATAGCGCCAAATAGTCCTGTAAATTATGCAGCACCTAAAGTAACAACAATTACCGAAACTAAAGAAATGCGCACGCAGGCATTAGCAGGCCAAGCAGCAAACGACCCTGTTTATTCAGCGCAGCCAACAGCAATGACTGAGCGTGAAGCAGCGCAAGACGCATTTAAATTTACTAGCCAGCAATTGCCAAACGTGCCAACCGACACCACAGCACCGTTAAATTTACAGTCGCAAGCACGTAGCCAGGCATTAATTAATAATGCCTTTTCTACAACAAACAACGTAGAGCAGTTAAAAGCAGAGCAAAGCGAAACGTACAAGCCAAAAGCACAAAAGTCAGCGTTTTTACAAAACCTCACTAATAACAGTAATAGCACTAAAAACGATAGCCAAAACGATAACAGCAAGCGCGTTTATATCGACAACTTAACCGTTAAGTCTGATGACCCAATAAACAGCTTTGAACAAATGATGGAGTTAGCAGGCTAATGGCAAAGATTAATATCGACTTAAATATTATTGAGCAAGATATAACGCTAAATAGTTATGCCGTGCCAAGCCAGCTAACCAATAACGACGTAATTGCACAAGACGTAAAGCACCGCATTATTGAAAGCGGAAAAGTAACCGAGCTTATAGGCCTGCGCAACAAAAACATAATGGCAAAAATTTTAACTGAAATAGAGCTCATCGTAGAGCAAGACGAGCGTTTAGTGCCTGGCACCATAAAAGTGATCAAGCAGCTAACCGGCGAAATAAGCGTAACCGCTAAAACGATTGATGGGGCTATCTAATGGATTACACCACCTTATTTAAACAAGAACTGCAAGCCGCGGGCATACCTGTGACCCACGAACAGCTGCAAGCGCTTTGGCAAAAGCACTTAGATGAAGGCGAATTTACTGTAAGCAACACCAGTACGTTTAGCCCTTTTTTTCGTTTGCAAAAATCGATTATGGTTGAACCAGCCGAGCAGCTTATTGAAAGTTTAATCAATCAAGTAATGCCCAACTCATTTGTTATGCTTGCAAGTGGTGAATGGTTAAAGCAACACGGTGAATCACGTAAAACAGTGCAGTTACCAGCTGTAAAAGCACAGGGTGTTATTGAATTTACCAGAGTCGACACCGACACAGCGTTAGTATTAGCAGCAGGCACAGCAGTAGAAAGCCTGCCAATTAACGGCCAAGTGTACCGTGTGTTTACTTTGTACGACCAAACCTTTGCCGTAGGCGAATCCACCCACAACATACCGGTTCAAGCCGAGCAAACAGGACAAAATTACAATCTAGCCGCTGGCTATTACGTGCGTGTAATTTCAGATATAGAAAACCTAACCGCCACTAATAATGCCGATTGGCTAACTACTGCAGGGCAAAATATCGAAACCGACGATAACTACCGCTTGCGTATACGCGATGCGTTTTCATCGTTAGGCAGCTATCACGTTGATGCGGTGTACCGCTCTATAATTGCCACGTTTACCGGTATATCAGTCGATAATATTGTATTTGAGAAAAACGCCCCTCGCGGCCCTGGTAGTGCAAACGCCTATGTGTTTTTAGATGTAGGCGAAATTAGCCCCGCATTACTAAACCAAATTAACAACCATATTGCAGCGGGTAACCACGGCAGTGGCGACGACCTACAAGTATTTGCAATTAGCACTCAACCGCAAAACATTGTAGCCAACTACCAGCAGCACCCCAATACCCAAAATCGCAGCGCTGACATAGAACAATTTATACGCGCCGCGTTTAGGCAAAATGCAGCATATAGCAACGTCACTAAATGCAAACCCAACCAGTTGTTTAGCTTTAGCCAACTGGCCAGCGAATTACATGCACAATTTAGTGAGCTTAAAACCATTCGCTTTAGCAATGCCGACATTAACTGCGAACTATGGCTACCCACCGTTAACAGTGTGGTGCTAAACAATGAGTAATGAGTTAGCACCCCAATTACCCATTTGGCTAAAGGGGCAAAACGCCCACGCCTTAGCCAAGGTTGCGCAAAGCTACTGGCAAGAGGTGCAAAGCTATTTGTTTTGGTGGCTTGAGCAACAGCACAGCGAAAACGCCCAAACCGCTATTTTAGACCTGCTCGCATGGGAGCGCGGTATTAATCGCTTACCTGGCGAAGCATTAGCACTTTATGGCCTGCGGGTAAAACACGCCTTTGCTAATGCCACCGATGCGGGCTCAAATATTGGTATGGAACAAATATTTAAACGCCTGGGCTTTGGCTTTATACAAGTTAACGAGCGCGTTCCCGGGTTTGATTGGGACATGGTAGAAATTGCCATGTTAGAGGATGAGTTCAGCGGCAAAGAGCAGCTAGTAAGCGAAATAATTAAACAATACGGCCGCACATGCCGCCGTTATTACCTAACAGCATTAACGGCAGTAACCACAACCAATGCCAGTGGGTTAATTGAATTTGATAAAGAGGTGATCGGGTGAGCCAATTACAAATAACTAACGCGGGTTTAGACTACCGCAACGCCGTATTTGCAGGGGATGAGGTGCAAAACATCACGCATTTCGTATTTGCCAACATTAACGGCCAAGACGAAAACGCACCCATTGACCCTAATACAGTGATACCCGCAAACATTGTGCACAGTGAGCCGGTTAAAGCAGTATCAAAAGTAGATGGTAACGCCATTGTTATGAGCGCGGTAATGGGCTACGACATTGGTAACTTTGAGTATAACTGGTATGGCGTAGTGGCAACCAAAGCAAACAACGAGCAAGTGCTTATTGCAGTAGTAACCACGGCCATGCAAACCAAAACCCAAACACAAGACATTGTTGTGGGTAATTACAGCGTAAAAAGCGTGGTTTGGCGCAGCCAAAACATTGCAGAGCAGTTAAACATAACGCTGAACGCGTTACCGTGGCAAGTACAATCAGGGGAATTTGTAAGCGCCGCTGATTTTGATGTGCATACGCATGAGCAGTACTTACAAAAAACTGAGTTTAACGCGTTATTAGAGTTTGTTACCCAACCAACAATCACGTTGTTTAATCGCCATAACATTGCTGATAGCAACCAATATACAGCGCCACTTATTGGCGTTGATGAATTACCACTCAAAGGTAATGAGTGGTTTTCAGTGCGCGCAAGTAGCGGCGAGCCAATTATAAAACAGGCTAACGCTGATGAAACATCCGCTAAGTTTAAACGCTTAGCCGATGGCGCAATTGATAACCAAGTAACCATAGTGGCAGATGATAAAAACGAGCGTGTATTTGTATATAACAAAGAATTAAATTTGTGGGAGTTTTAACGTGGATAGCATAAAGGCTAGCTCAGCATTGAATATTGGTGATGTTGTGTTGACATACAACAAAAAAACGCCAGCGGGAAATCAGTTATTAGAAATGGATGGCTCAGCACTTGATGAGCAAAAATACCCATTGCTTGCAGCCGTCCTAGGTAGCAAAGAGCAACTATTAGGGGCGCTTCCGATTACATCTACAACCGCTACGGGTGTTGATCAATCTGATGATGGTGAACACTGTTATTTAGCATTGGGGGCTAGCCTTTATAAGTACACGCGCTCTGTTGATTCTTACGCGCTAATAAATGGCGGAACTGGTGGCGCATCGGGTGAGGTAGTTTGTAGTGCAGATGGGCGTTATGTTGTTTATTGTTCGGGTATAACTACTTCACAAATAAATAACTGCAAAGCTTATATTTATACATCAAACGACTATGGGCAAACGTTCACATTGACTAAAACAATGTCATTAAACACATACTCACCGGGGTTCTCATTTGCTACTTTGTTTATGTCTAGAAATGGTCAGAACGTAGTTGTTTTAGCTAATGACGCGCACGGTGGAATAATCAATGTCTCAACAAATTATGGGGCTAGTTGGACTACGACCGTTAAACCCAATGGAATAAGTGGGCCTTATGAGTCCAGCTCAATTTGCGCGACGGAAGATGTAAGCAAAATATGGACTAAAGAATACAATTCATACAATGATAACTCCAAAATTATCGAGTCAATTGATGGTGGCGCTACATGGACAGACTCTAATGATTTAGATGGCGGTATAGATGTGGTTAGAATTGACCCTTACGACAATAATAATTTAATCGCATACCGATACAATTCAATTTCAGCTTTTAAAGTAAGTAATGATAGTGGTGCTACATGGCAAAGACTGGCTATACCCAGCGCTATTACAAGGCTTAGAATTGCAACGATTGATAGAGGGGCTATTTTCGTATACGGGGAAATAACCAGTACAGATTATCGCTTTTATACATCTACAGATGGCGGTTTAACATGGGCAGAAAACGAGTTGCCAGTTAACATTTGGCGTTTTGCATTTAAGCCCAAAAGAGTTGACGGTTCGCCTTTGTATTTTGTTCAAAGCAATACATTACATGAAGCACTGTATAGCTCGCTATGTAAGTTGCCAACCGCCAACTTACTATCTGAAAGAATTGTTGCTGATGAGGTGATGGTATGAAGGTTTTAATTAACTATTTTAATGTTGCGGGTACTTCTTCTTATCCCGATGAATACACGCTTTTTTCAAATATGGAAAAAGTATTATTTAATAATCAAGAGTTTTGGCTCTGTGATTATAAAGGCAGCAAGTCTATTGCAAGCTCAGAAACAGAAGCTTATCTTGCGTCAATCGAGCCGAAACCCGAACAACAAGCGCCCGTTGTAGCACTCACAAACGTGAGCGTTACAGGCCAGCATGTTGTTCTTGGTATCGGTGATATTTGGTGGCTACCGAAAAACAGCAGCTTTACTATAACAGCTAATGCAGCACTTGCTGATATGGATATGATGATCATCATTGAGCGAGTAATTAGCGGCGGTATAGTTATTGATGATTTACGCATAAAAGCAAACATTGAAAATGGCGTAATCACGGTCAATGGCTTATTTGCTATGTCAGGTAACTATCAAATAACGAGCGAACGTTTAAACAAAGGGCTTGAAACAATTGGCGCACCTTTTCGCTTAGCATTCGATAAAGTAGAGTTTGACGCGCATGTCTAGCATCAAACTTAACTTTATTAGTGCCGGAAAAGCACAATTGCTAGAGCCATTAAAAACCCAGTTTGGTGAAGTGCACCGCTTTTTTGTAACTGACGGGTTTACCTTCCCATGGTTTGTGCGCTGGTTTCATAATCCGTTTGGTGAGGGGTTGCTTGCTGCAATATGGCACGACTTTGCATTAAAAACGGGGCGTAAAAAAGCACATTATGAGTTTTTTGTATTACTTAAAAGTAATGGTGTGCCAATTTGGAAGGCCTATATTATGTGGTTTTGTGTGTGGGCTTATGGTCAGCTTAATAACCTGCTCGCTTTTTTAAGGTAATGCCATGCAAATACCACCGTCATTTAATACCCAAAGTAGGGCAACACTTAATGCGGCATGTGCACAGGTACATGTTATTGCACTTAACAGCTATCAAACATCAAACCTAATAACCGCCGCAGCGGGTAGCGAGTTACTGGCCACAGCCATAAAAGACGACTCCCGCCAACACAGGCCAAGCGCATTTAATGCTGTAATACTTAGTTGCAGTGCAAGCAGCGCCGCACATCTTGCAAGTAAGCTAAGCGAGTTTAACCAACATTGTCCATTAGCGGTGTTTACCCATGCAGTCGATCATGCATTGAGCTTATCAACACTCGATACCGATAAAATGCGCTTACCCACAACCGAGCAATCAATAGAGTGGCAGCACATTAATAATTGCTGTGCTGTACCCGCACTCGCAAAAGCATTTATCGATAAAAGCCTAGCACTGGTAAGTAACGAAGGCATAAACCTAATAACCGATATTAATACGGCTTTAAACGAAACAGTGCAATTGAAAACACAGCGGGATCATCGTTTAACTAACACGCTATTTACTGCAACGGCTAACTTAACCGTGACCAACAGCAATGCACAAAGCGCCCGGGCACTGGCACAGCAAATACAAACACTCGGCAATAACGACAAGCACTGGGCCTATTGCGCATTTGTGGGCAGCAGCGAAAACATAAACACTATTAAAGAGCTATTTGCATGATCACACTAAACGGCTGGCAAGTACCCGGTTACGAAACCCGTATAAACTGCGGTATTAAACTACCCAGCGAAGACTTAAGCGGCACAGGATCGTTTACCCTTTCAAGCGATAAAGGTATAAAGCCAGGCGTGGTATCGGTTAGCACAAAAATACCCTTTATTGATGCAAGCGAACTAGCCGAGCTTATTACCCGGGCAAAACAGGTAGACGAAAACGGCGCACGAACCGTGATCACTATTAATAGCCAAGTAACCGAAGCTTATAAAATACGTAAAGCCAAATTCGATAGCGATATAAAAGCCACCGAGCTTGAAGAAGTAAAAGCGTGGCAAGTAACTTTTAAGCTGGTAGAAGTGCTTTCAACAGCCGAGCGAACCCAGCAGCAACTCGACGGCAAAGCAAAAGAAAACAGCCAAACCCAAGCGGTAAATGGCCACGAAACAGTGCAAACCGCATTCGAACAAAGCGAGGGGCCATGAGCAGCAACCGACTAATTAAAATACTCAGCATTGATGGTGCTCAAGTTACTAGCTTAGTAAGTGACAATACCCAACTTGATTTACACAGTACAGGCCGTGCAAGTTTTGTTGTAGTTACAGAGCAAGAGCCACAAGGCTTGGTTGAGTTACACATAGGCTATGCCATTGACACCATGCAGCCGTATTTTTTAGGCGTAATTGAAGCAAAACACCAAAGCAACGGCCGCTGGTTTTTAACCTGCCGCGAGCTCATAGGCGCATTATCGTTTGCACATAACTTTGCTATTCGCCACGCCACCTTTGCCAATGTGTGCGACCAGCTAAGCAGCATGGGTATTGAATTTGTTTACCCCGATACTGATTATGCAAACACACCCGTGCCCGCATTTTATCACCAGGGCACAGGCATTGAAGCCCTACGCCAATGTGCGAGCGTGTTTAGTATTCCTGCGTTTATATTTCAGCAACGACCCGACGGCAAAGTATACGCCGGCAGCTGGCACGACTCACGTTGGCCACAAACCGAGATAACCGACTTTGAAGAACACCCCATCAAAGTAACCAATGCAAACACCGGGTCAATTATTGCCATACCAAAACTAAGACCAGGCATAAAATTAAACGGCCGCTTCATAACAGAAGTAACATTAAGCAGCGACAAACAGGTGATCAGATGGTCAAAAACGCTATAAAGCGCTTAATACTGCGCTACTTTCCAGAGCTTGGACAACGTAAGCATTTACCGCAGCTAGCGCGTATTGAACGTATTTACGACCTACCTGCAACAGCAACAATCAGCAGCGCATTTAGGCCGCTAAAAGCCGCCGACGTACAGCTATTAACCCCACTAACAGGCGAGCCATTAGCCGTGCCCGTATTTCAGCAAGTCACACTCGGCACAGGCCAAGCGTCTGATCACGGATTATTAAACGAACCCTCACCAGGCATGCAGTGTTTAATACAATATATCGACGGCCTAAACAGCCACCCCGTGATCACCAGCTTATTGCCATGGCAAAGCCTCGTGCCCGAGCACAAACGCACCGACGTAACACTACAGCAAAATAGCCGCAGCAAAATACAAGGCCGCGACGGCAACTGGCACACCACAACCGACGGCGGCATAACCCAAACCAGCGACACAAATAAAACAACAGCCCGCAAAAGCGAGCAAAACTACCACGAACGCAGCACCAACATAGCCACGCACGACACGTTAAAAATAGACGGCAACCAAATTACCGAAGTCATGGGCGCCCTAAAAACAGTAGTGGGTGAAAAAGCCTTAATCGTCGCTTTAGAAGGGTTATTACTCGGCAGTAAAAAACAAGTAGATATTGAAGCCGCCGAAAACATGAACCTAACCACCCTCAAAACCCTACACGCCAAAGCCACCGAACTGGCAAAAGTAGAAGGCGCAACCGTGTGGTTAGGTAATAATTCAGTAAATGTAGCGCAAGTGCTATTAGATTTAATCGCCCTGGTTAAAGACATAAACCAAAGCCTAGAAACCCACGGCCATACAAGCGCAGGCGCAGGACCACCAATAACCAAAGGCGAATTTACAGCCCACAAATCAACAGCCAGCAGCTTAAAAAGCACACTAGAGCCGATAGTAGAGTAGTTAATCTGTAAATTTATCATGCAATTTATGTGGAAATAATTGCGTATAAACTTGCCATAAAATATTTAAGTTACGGTGGCCTGTTACTTGGGCCACTTCTTCTATTGAATAACCTTTCTCAAACAATCGGCTTGCACCTTCACGGCGTAAATCGTGGTAACGCAAGTCCTCAATACCTAACGTATTACGTACACGTTGAAAACCAGCAGAAACAGAACGCGAATTATACGGGAATATCAAATCATCATTTTTAGGCTGTTTCATTACAATATCAAATGAGCCAGCAAGCAAAGGCACAATCATGTGATTGCCTTCTTTTTTACGTGGGTCTTTTCTGTCACGCACTAAAATAGTTTTGTGATCCTCGTTCAAATCTTCCCAGCGCAATTTACACACTTCACCAATACGCATGCACGTTAAAATACTAAAATCTAAAATATCTAAAAAAGGAATACGTACTTTGCCGTTTGGCCTGTAGTCCATGCGTTCCTTTAAGCCATCGCGCAATTTATCTAATTCATTATCGGTAGGGCGACGGGTTCGTTTTTGGCTTTTACCAACTAACCCCATCTCAATAAGCACCGGTGCCGCATCTTCAAATATTTTATGGTTAGCATCAATATTCCATACTGGCCCCGCCTTTTTCATAACGCTGCGCAAATATGCAATATCATGGTAAATAGTGGCTGGGCCTGCACCAGCGCTACGCCTATTTTTACAATGCTCTATCAAATCACTAGTACGTAATTCATTTGATAAAACCGATGCAATATCGCAATCAATCAGCATCTTAATAACAAACTGTTTAGTACGGCCCGTGGCATTCCATAAATCATGGTTTTCATAATACATGTTCATCAGGGTGCCTAGGGTGACCGCCTGTTTTGTTTCAGTCACCCTCGATTGCTCAATATCGTTAACTTGTTTCTTGCCCCAGCTATCAGCCAACACTCTTTTACTGAATGTTTTACTTTCATTGTGTATAATCTTGCCCTTAGACTTCTCGCGTACTACGCACTTATAGCGGTAGTCACCTGAAGCAAGACGGCGTTTTTCGATATTATATGAAGCCATGATTTAACCCTAAGTTATTGATCAGTCCAACCCCGTAAGGGTGACTATAGGGTGACTGTATATCGAAACTCGCGGCGATTCAAGGCAATTGAAGGCAATTCAGACTATATGAGCAATACACTAAATAAGGGCTATAGCCCAGTAAAGGCAGGTGATACAGGGTTTAGACGGTTTAGCGTAGCGCCGATGCTTGATTGGACTGATCGCCACTGTCGTACGTTTCATCGTAAAATGACAAAACACACCGTGCTCTATACTGAAATGATCACTACTGGCGCTATTTTATTCGGCCGCGGTGACTACTTGCATTTTAATCAGCACGAAGGTCCTGT
>MDTG01048174.1_pt1 | contig 11831 bp, 8 predicted proteins | sample 811421 | NCBI WGS metagenome assembly MDTG01 (sample SAMN05326645, study PRJNA326480) | marine metagenome | isolation source: seawater | place: Pacific Ocean: South East | collected 2011 | reverse complement strand
CACCACCACCAGACCATACAAAAGAGTAAGCAGCCGTTCCACCAGAGGCAGAAGCGGTAGCTGATCCATCATTACCGCCATTACAACTAACATTTGTAGATGTGCCGATAGAAGCTACAAGCACTGCAGGTTCGGTAATGGTCGTGGTAGCAGTTCCAGTACAAGCATTGTTATCGGTGATTGTCACGGTATATGTTCCAGCGGTCAGATTTGAAGCAGTCGCTGTATTACTTCCTGAGCTCCATGAAAACCCTGTAAATGTCCCAGTACCACCTGCAGGAGTAACGGTTGAGGATCCATCGTTACCACCATTGCATGATACATTGGTATTAGAGAAAGTTCCAGTAATTACTGCTGGTTCTGTGATGGTTACCGTTTCTGTATCAGTACATCCGTTTGCATCGGTGGCAGTCACTGTATATGTTCCAGCCGTGAGGCCAGAGGCAGAAGCGTTGTTACCGCCACCACCAGACCAAGCATAAGAATAGTTCGGAGTGCCACCTGCAGCGGAGGCGGTAGCCGAGCCATTATTACCACCATTGCAGCTAACATTAGTCGATGCGGAAATGGATACAGAAACTGCGCTTGCAGGTTGAGTGACCACCGTACTGTAAGGTCCAGCTGAGCAATTGTTTGCATCAAAAACAAAGACGAAATAAGTTCCGGCTGTGAGTCCGGTCGCTGTTTGACTGGATCCACCGCCTCCAGTCCATGAATATGTGTAAGGTGAAGTTCCACCAGATGGAGCCACCGTAGTTGAACCATCATTACCACCAAAACAACTTACGTTTTGAATGGTACTTGCCACGGCTGTAAGGGGGGTCGGTTGGGAAATAGTGGATGAAGCGATCTCGGTGCATCCATTTGCATCGGTGACAGTCACTGTGTAAGTACCTGCGGCTAGGTTGGTAATCTGTTGTAGTGAGCTTCCATTGCTCCAACTATATGTATAATTTGGCGTGCCACCCGCTGGTACAGCATTAATTTGACCTGACGCACCACCGTTACATTGAGCATTGAATGTAACAAGCGTCACTGTCAAATCCGTCGGTTCTGTAATGGTTACGGTTTCTACTGCGTCACACGTGGTGGCGTCATCAACGGTAACCGTATAGGTGCCAGCAGTCAAACCTGTAATAGTAGCGGTGTTTCCTCCGTTGCTCCAAGTATATGATGCACTGCCTGTGACATTCGAAGCTGTTGCCGTTGCAGCGCCATCATTTCCTCCAAAACAATCGACGTTGGTACCTGCGATGGTTACTGACGGTCCTGCAGTGACGATTACAGTAACGTCAATCGTATCTGAACAAGAGTTGTTATCTTCTCCTACAACCTCATAGGTTGTTGTAGATGCTGGGCTCGCTTGTACAACTGCGCCTGAGCTTGCACTAAGACCAGTACCTGGAGACCATGTGTATGAATTTGCTCCACTTGCAGTGAGTGTGGTTGGAGTAGAACAATAATTAGGGTTTGGAGGAGAAACCGAAACAGTTGGAGGATCATTGACTGTAATGGTAACACTGTCACATCCTGATGATGCATTACATGCATCATCAAAATATCTTACATAGTATGTAGTTGTAGTGGTTGGGTTGACAGTGATTGAATAACCAGAGTCGATGGCTGAAGCAATAGTTGCAGGACATGAAGTGGTAAACCAGTAAGGCTTAAAACTTGAATAGGGATATTCTATTTCAAGAACCCCTCTCATGCGCGCACCGTGACCTAAGCATCCAATATTGACGCCACCCTGAGCGTCACCAACAAAATCAATTTCACCATCTTCCGACCAATCTTCAAGTGTACTTAATGATATATTAACCTCGCTAGAATCAAAATTTCTGTAGCATTGACAAAATGTGTTTAGCGAATCATCAATTATTATTCCATCTTCATCTTCAAGTTCCACGTATTCTTCTTGACCACCGGCTCCAGAAGGATCATCTAAATCCCCCATGTAATAAAAACGAATAGTGGCATCACCTACAGGATTTGTAGGAGCATCTTCAACAGTAAAAGAGATACTTCCGGACGTCACATTAGTTACTTCATCTTCAGACATAAAATAAAAAGTCTGCTCATTATCAGGATAACCAACAGAGAGGGTGATTTCGGATAAATTATTTGAACATATTGAAGTATCACCTTCGGCAATAGGATCACTTGGAATTTCAGGCTCAGTAATCTCAACTTCAAGTGTTCGCGCTAGCGCATTTCTTGTGACCGTAACGGTGTAAGTTCCTGCCGTCAAGTTTGAAATAGTTTTAGAGGTGGCGCCTGTATTCCAAGCATAAGTGATTCCCCCGGAGCCATAGTATATTTCTGCAGTAGCTTCACCATCGGATGCGCCGCTACATTCATTATGGTCTGCTTCAATACCTGACGTTACCCAAATTTCGTCAATTGCTCTATCACCTTGATTATCTCCAAAAAAGCTATACGAACCTGTTATAGCCATAATTCGAATCTGTGATGTAGTGCCGGCTAATGAGTCTAGCTCTACCGTGAATTGTTGCCACGAATTACCTTGACTATTAACAAAGGTGTCGCCTACAGTTTCCCAAACATTAGATGAGGATAGTCTTTGTTGAACTCGTAAACTCCCCATTTCCGTGGCACTTGTTGTGTACATGTGATATCGAAAGCTGATAGATGGTGCGCTTCCTGCTGGAAAAGTAAAGCATGGACTTACAAACAGGGCGGTATCATCAGCACCAAGTGACGGACATCCATTATTATTTCCAGATCGGGTTGTTTCAGTATAGATGTAGTTATCTCCTTCAAAGGCAGCACCTGGTCCTGTGCCATTACTTGGAGTTCCGTTAGCATCTATGAACCAATCAAAATTATCATCAGCATCATTAAACCAGCCATTGAATCCATTTTCAAAGTTGGTATAGTGAGGGAAAGTTGTAACGGTTGAATTACATTGGGAATTCACCTCAAAATAAAAAAGAGTGGCTGCAACAATTGCAAGTCCGAAGGGTAAGAGTTTCCTCATAGGTTTGTTTTATCGTTTTAAAAACGCGTATATTCAGGAATATGGAGATAAAAGTACTCATCATATACGCTGTTTCTTGTTAAGCGTTGGGTTTATTAAAAATAGAAATAGACGAATGCTATGATTTCTAAGATGTATCCAAATAATACAGTTCCCAATTATTTAAATATTAGATGATGTTTTTTCGTTTTGAATCATAAGATATTCTGCTCATGCATTCACAGAATTTCCGATCGCAATTTCTTCAGAACAATCTCTAGAAAATATTGGTGATAACTAAAAAAAAAAGAGGCTCAAAAAGCATCTCTTTCTAATGGTAAGATTGAAATTTAAATCAGTTCTACGACCATAGCGCTTGCACCACCGCCTCCATTGCAAATTCCGGCAGCACCGATTTTACCACCTTGGTGTTTCAATACATTAAGCAGGGTAACAATGATTCTGCTTCCACTGCTTCCCAGAGGATGACCAAGTGCCACAGCACCTCCGTGCACATCAACTTTAGCTGGGTCGAGTCCGAGTAGTTTGGTGTTTACCAAGCCAACGACGGAAAAGGCTTCGTTCAATTCCCAGTAGTCAACATCCTCAATTTTAAGACCAGCTCTTTTAAGAGCTATGGGCACTGCTTTAGCAGGAGCCGTGGTAAACCAAACACTGTTTTGAGCAGCGTCAGCAAAAGATCGAATCTTCGCCATGGGTGTTAAACCGAGTTCAGCTGTTTTTTCAGCACTCATAATCACGAGCGCAGAAGCACCATCATTCATTGTAGAAGCGTTAGCCGCAGTTATAGTTCCTTCTTTGTCGAAAGCTGGTCTAAGGTTTGGAATTTTCTCAAACTTGACATTTTTGTATTCTTCATCCTCGCTAAATACGACTGGCTCACCTTTGCGTTGAGGTATTTCCACGGGGACCACCTCATCTTTAAACCATCCATTTTCCCAAGCTTTCGCGGCTTTTTTATAACTATCGATTGCAAAGTTATCCTGATCCTCACGCGAGAAATTATGCTCTTTGGCGCATTCTTCTGCACAGCCTCCCATGAGTTGGTTGGTATATACGTCCATTAAGCCATCATTGATTATGCCATCTGTCATTTTTCCATTGCCATATTTAGTGGCATTTCTGAGAGATGTATAATGAGGGGTTTGAGACATGCTCTCCATACCCCCGACAACCACAACATCGTTCATACCTGTCATAATTGACTGTGCACCTAACATGATTGACTTCATGCCCGAAGCACAAACTTTATTAATAGTAGTACATGGTACGTTTTCATTTAAACCAGCACCAAGCGCAGCTTGTCTTGCGGGAGCTTGTCCGATCCCGGCTTGTAGCACGTTTCCCATGATTACTTCATCAACTTGATTTACATTTATTCCTGCGCGATCAATTGCGCCTTTTATGGCAATGGAGCCTAGATTGGTTGCTGGTATCCCAGATAAACTTCCCATAAAACTTCCCATTGGTGTGCGCACCGCAGAAACAATTACAACCTCTTTCATTTTCTCAAAATCTTCTATTCGAATACAAATGTAATCTTAGGACAATGCCATCCTAATTTCTAAACCTGATTGCAATAGAAACGGAGAAGTGTAGCTTAATCAGTTGATGCAATAAGCTGGTGCTCTACTTCTCTGCGCATCTTTTTATGGAAAGCGTTGATGAGCTTATTGTGGAAATAGGGATATAAATATTTGTCTCTAAAGGGGGAATCACTTTTAATCACGGATGTATGCGTTATTTCAGTATACCCATCTTCGGTTTGTCGCATTTTAATCCATTGTTTGCCTTGATTCACTCCTTTTTCGATATAACTCAATTCAATGGTGTTATCCTCATTACCTATGTCAGTTATTTCAATTGACGTAGCAAGCCTATAAAACCCTTTAGCGAGTCTTATATTCAGGTAGAGTACTTGTCCAATGGCTGATCCATCACAGTGATCTTCAGTGTAAAAGAATTGATCGCATGTTTTATCATAAACCAAGCCAACCGCAGATTTTCTTGTCTTCCATGATTCTGTTGGGCTAGCTCCAATATATGTTGTCCAGACATCCTCAATCTTCGCCTTTATACTGTAGGACTTAGTGTAGGATTGAAAACCATCAAAGTTTGTTTGTCCAGTGCAGGATGCTTCTATTTCTGAAAGATGTTGTGTTTGATATACCATACTTTGTTCCTCTAAGTATTTACGAATTTTCTTATATTGAATTCGATCGTAAGAAATGTCATCATAACTATTTTGACCAAAAATTTGGCTACTCAACATTATGAACACTATTATTGATTTCCATTGCATGAAGTGGCAAAGGAAAATCAAATTTTCAGTTTGACAAAGTATTAATGATTGATTCACTTTTAATCAGATTTGAGACCCTGTGTTAAATCGCTAATAATTTCTGAAATAGGCCTTACAGCTTGTATATGCTCTATTACTGGACCAGCTACCCACACGGTTTTGTATGTAGCTTGTTTAGCGGCTTTCTTTATTTTTCTTAAGCTGTTAATAGCAATAATCATTTTGATGTACTTTTTAATCCATTTATTACTATGCATGAGCTTTTCGAGCCAATTTGCTTCTGTGCCAATGGACTGAACATATGGAGTATTAATTACTGTAAGAGCACTACCAGACATTTTAGTGGTTCGCACAATATCTTTGGCATGATAGTCAACCAATGCCTGCTTATATTCTTGAGAAACGCCAGCTTCGTCTGAAGCAATGAATACGGTACCTACAGAAACACCGCTTGCTCCATAACTAATGTGATCCTCAACATCCTTTGAATTAGAAATACCGCCTGCTGAAATAATAGGAATGGACACATTTATTTTGAGCTCAGCAATTAGTTGCTAAGGATTAATGTTTCCCGCGTGCCCGCCTGCATTGCTGTTTACTTCGATTATTGCATCTGCGCCAAGCGCCTCAACTTTGAGGGCATACGTTAGATCAATTACATCACAAATCACTTTAATTCCCAGCGGCTTGCATTTATCAATGACTTCTTTAGGATTGCCCAGTGAGGTGATGATGAAGTCAACTTTTTTTTCTAGACATGTTTCTAACTGTGATTTGTATTTGACATTGGAGCTATTGACTATTAAGTTAATTCCGAAATAACCCTCCTGTGACTTTAACTCATCAATTACCGCTCTGTGCTGAGCATCTGTTCGGTAATTTAAAGCAGGAATGGCTCCGGTAACTCCAGCCTTCATAGACTCTTTGATCATTGCCACGTTTGAAACCAAAAACATGGGAGCAATGATAATGGGATGCTTGCAGGGAATAAGTTTTTGAAATTCTGTTTTTAAAGTTTTGAAATTGATTCTAGCACTTCGCTATACGATTTACAGCATTGATTGCTTCACTGATGTGCTTAGTGGTCTTGCTTTGAGAGTTGAATCGATGTACCAATTTACCTTTTTTATCAAAAACAAAGGTTTCGCGCCCTGGTATTAAGCCTAGAAGGTTACTTTCAACCCCAAATGATTTTCTGAGTGCACCGTTTCTATCACTGATAAGTGTGAAGGGAAGTCGATATTTTTTTTGAAACTCTCGATGGACCTCAGGAGAATCAGAGCTTACTCCAATTACCTTAGCTCCAGCCTCTTCAAATTCGCTGTATCGATCCTTGAAAGAACACGCCTGTTTGGCACAACCTGGTGAACCGTCTTTAGGATAGAAATATAACACGAGCGGTTCTCCAATCAGATCACTGGTAGACAAGTAATTACAATCCTGATCAGGAACGTGAAATTCGGGTATTAATTCACCAATTTTCATGGTGTTGTTTTGATAGCAAGGAAATAAATTTTATCGCTTGAAACCTATAAGCATAACAGCACATCCGCTTCTACCTGCGATTGGATCGAGCTGTGCTTCAACCACTACATCTATTGTAGAGGCTAATTGGAAATCCCAATAAGGAGTGTTAGAGTGCTCAACATTTCTGAAAATGAGATTATGCTCTTTATCAAACACGCTAAACTGCAGATTTCCATCTTGGGTTCCGCTACAAGCGCTCAATCTGTAAGTGGTACCACCGTATAGCGTAGCGTTAAACTCAGCCACTTGATCTGTAAGCAATAGAGCTCGATAGTGCTGACCATCCGACAAGAAATTATCGGTAATGTGCTTCTGACATATATCGGCTGTGATGTCGCATTGCGCATTAACAGATATCACACATATAGTAATTGAGAGGAATATTGTTAATTGCTTCATGGTCTCTATGCCATCGTATTTATAATACTTGCTCTGATTTCAAGGATTTTGTCCGATATCTCCTTGAGGACTTCATCAGATAAGTTTACACTGCTTTTACTTTGAATTATGGTCAATTTTTGATCAGGCTTAGTTTCGGGTTCAGCCCATTCATAAGAGTACTCTACCTTATCAAAAATGGTTTTTAACTCTTTCAAGTCTTCAATAATTCCATCCAATTCTCCCTTAATGTTTGATTGATCAATGAGACCAATCAAATTTTCAAGACTATTCTTTTGCTCACCCACACGAGACCTCAACTTGGTGTCTTTCATTTGAGCTGTCAATTGAGTGGTGAAGTATAATGACTCAATCCATCCACCATAAAGAATTAGTGCACTGATGTATTCACTCTCATTATCTTTTAGATACTCATCGCTGAGGCTATTCAGCTGGGCAATCATAATTAATAGAGAATCTCTATTATCCATGTTACTCTCAAACCTTTTCATCAAGGTAGTATAGCGCGATGGAGAAATTCCAAGTTCTCCCCCGAGCTTCTTACAATTTGCAAGCAGTGTTAACGCCTTTTGTGACTGATTGTAAATTAAGGTGTAACCTAAATCTGCTCCGTAAACTCCCAAGTTCATTGCCTCGGCATTTTTAGTGGAATATTTTGTAGCATCTGGAGCTGGACTCATCAACTGCTCCATAAAATCTCCACCAATTTCCTCTATAAGCATTGCCGTTTCTATCGGGCTCGGAAGATTGAAAAGCTTGTCTCCGACTTTAAGAATATTAGACTCATTGACAGTTTTTTTTGGTCCTTCAGTAGTTGCATCCTTTTTTGGTTGCTTAGATTGTGATTCTCCGCCACAACTTGATAAGTATATGGTCAGAGTGTAAAGCAAACAAATGTTGATTATCCTAGATAGATTCATATCGAATTAGAAATGCGGTCGAACATATTGGTTTTTTTAAGATAAAATCTGAGTACAAAGATGGAGATTACTGACATAATGATGTAGGTAATCGCTTGTAAATAGTTTAGGAGAACGAGACTTCCAATGCCGAATAGAATGCTCACAATTGAAAATATCATACTCAACCAACCGCCAGTCAAGCTAAGAAGCTCTTTTCTATTTCGAACTATATCCTGATTAGGCCAGATACCTAATGGTTTTACCCGATTATAAAACATACTTATAGACTCTTTTGATTGAGGTTGAGTGATGTATGTAACCGTAATCCATACTAGGCAAGTGAATAGTACGGTGACATAAAATGAACCATTGTGATCTACAAAAGTGCTACCAAGTCTAGGCTCAATGAATAGGCTCGAGAGTCCATATCCAATCAATGGAGCAATGGTGGCACTTATCTCACTCCAGGCATTAATGCGCCACCAATACCAGCGCAGTATTAAGACCAATCCGAGACCGGCTCCACAATGCATAATGAATTCCCAAATGGCTGAAATACTGGTTACAAAAGGGGTGACACAAGCACCAGCGACCATTACTAAAACCGAAGCCAAACGGCTCATTACTAAGACGCGATCGAGCTTGGATGATTTTGTTAATGGAAGCCAAAGATCGTTTACTAGATAGCTTGCACCCCAATTCACTTGCGTGCTTATGGTACTTAGATAAGCGGCAATGAAAGCAGTAAGCAGTAATCCAGTCAAACCTGTTGGTAAAAAGTCCTTCATTGTAAATACAAATCCCAGCCGTGGGGCGTAGTGATATTGGATTTGTTTCACTTGGTCTGGATCAAAAGCTTGTGCTTGAGCAGCAATAAACTCATCAGCCGAAGCGGCACTAGAGTCAGTCAGCAACCCTGAAAGTTGTGTATCATTAAACTCTGGAGCATAAAGCGCTACGGCACATAATCCAACCACAATCCAGGGCCAGGGTCGGATGCAGTAGTGTCCAATTTGAAATAGCAATGTTGCCCAAACCGATTCCTTTTCACTGCGGGTGCTCATCATTCTTTGAGCAATGTAACCTCCTCCGCCTGGCTCGGCACCAGGATACCAGCTTGCCCACCACTGAATGGTTACGAAAGATAGAAATGCTCCAATTGTCAACCCGAAACCGTTAATCGCATCAGAACTTTCAAAACCTATCGTTGGGAAGAAATTGAATGTTTCTGGCGGTAATTTAGTCTTCAATGCTTCCATGCCTCCAACCTCATCGCTGGTTACAACAATGTATGCCAAAATCACACAGCCAATCATAGCAATGAAAAACTGCACAGTATCGGTGATTGCCACTCCTTTTAATCCAGAAAGAGAAGAATATATGACGGCAATGACCATCATAATCAGTGTGTAGATGATTGACTCCATTCTATCTAAACCAAAAAACACCTCCAGTAGAGTCATCATTGCAAGATTTACCCAAGCAATAATTACCGCATTAATTAGCAGCCCCAGGTAGACAGATTTGAAATACCGAAGCAATTGTGCAGGGCGACCTTCATAACGCAAGGTTATAAACTCCAATTCGGTCAATACTCCTGATCGCCTCCAGAGCGATGCAAAGAAAAATGTGGTCAAGGCTCCACCCATAATAAACGACCACCAAAGCCAATTTTTAGCAATGCCTCCCTGAGCCACAAGCTCTGAAACAGCCAATGGGGTGTCAGCGGCAAACGTGGTAGCGACCATGCTAATACCAGCGACATACCATGGTAGGTTGCGACCCCCGAGAAAAAAGTCATTTAGTCCGCCACTAGCTTCTTTTCTGAAGTACAATCCTATTCCTAAAGAAAGGGCGAGAAATCCTAAAATTATGGACCAATCAAGCGCTGAGAGCATGGTACAACGTTAGCCGCTAAAATCCAGCATTGCAATCGCATACAGTGTGAGTTTTAAACATCCAATACTTGCGTATGGACCGAACATTACATTCGTAATTCATGGAATCATTTTACATCAATGTAATACTGCCACTTGCGCTGCGTTCACCTTTCACATATAGGGTGCCAATGGAAATGGTTGACGAAATGATTCCTGGAAAAAGGGTGGTTGTTCCTTTTGGACCGAAACGACTTTATACCGCCTTGATTTTCGAAACAGCTGTAGCACCGCTTAAAGGACACGCGCCCAAGGAAATTGCCTACGTTTTGGATAGTGTTCCGGTAGTAACGAGCTTACAGCTCGAATTTTGGCTCTGGGTTTCTCAGTATTACATGTGCGGCCTGGGTATGGTAATGACTGCAGCGCTACCAAATGCTATGCGATTAAGTTCACAAACCAATTTGATTTTGCTCGACAATGAAATTGCCATCGATCAGCTTGACGAAGTGGATCGAATGGTCTTGGCAAATCTTTCGGATGAGAAGCTGACCCAAATAGAGATTATTGAGAAGCTTGGCCGGAAATCAAAAATTCAAAAGTCGATTGATAAGCTCATCAGGCTTGATTTGGTTGCAGTAGATGAGGCTTTGAAAGAAGAGGTGAAACCTCACGTTCGATACATGGTCAAGGTTTGCAATGAATACTTGAGTGAAAAAGCCATGTCGAAGGCGATGAATAAGCTGGATAGGGCACCCAAACAGCTTTTCGTGTTGACGAAGCTCCTAGAGTTGTCTGGTTTTTTCAATGGAGCCAACCTTTCGGTGGAGCGAAAGAGATTGATGAATTTTACCCAAAGTACTGCCGCAATTATCAATGCGCTCGAGTCAAAAGGAATCGTTAAGACCTTCGAGGAAATTGATGATTTGTCAACCGTGACTTCTCAGGAGACTATGAGTCCTTTAAGTGATACACAAATAGCGGCATATAATCGCTTAAATGAAATATGGAAGGATCGAGATATTGCATTGCTGCATGGAGTTACAGGATCTGGCAAAACGCTGATATATGCAGAGGCTATAAATGAAGTGGTGAAGTCTGGTGGTCAGGTTTTGATGCTGGTGCCCGAAATTGCATTAACAACGCAACTGGTCTCAAGATTGAAGGGAATGCTGAATGCAGATTTGATGGTCTATCATTCTCGCTTCTCGAGCAAAGAGCGGATAACGATGTGGAATCAAACTTTGGGTGAGAATCCGCCTCAGGTTATCGTAGGAGCGCGCTCTTCAGTTTTTTTACCGTTTAAAAAGCTACAGCTTGTTGTGGTAGACGAGGAGCATGAGGCTAGCTACAAGCAAAGCGAAGGATTACCTCATTACAATGCGAAAGATTCGGCCATGTGGCTCGCCCATGAGCACGGAGCGAAAGTTTTACTGGGATCGGCTACGCCCACGGTAAAGTCAACTTACTTGTCCAAATCGGGTAGGTACGGACTGGTAGAGCTGAAGGAGCGATATGGCAATCAAAGCTTGCCAGACATAGAGGTGGTAGACTTAAGAAAGGCCTTAAAGGAGCGGCAAATGAAGGCAGACTTCGCCAAGGAAAGTGCTGAAGAGATTGAAAAGACGCTGAAAGCGGGTAAACAAATCATCATTTTTCAAAACCGGAGGGGATACGCTCCATACCAAATTTGCGAGTCTTGTGGTTGGAATGCAGAATGTGTCAACTGTGATGTGAGCTTAACCTATCATCGTTACTTCGAGAAGCTTCTTTGTCATTATTGCAGTTATAGCCTAAAGCAACCAACGCATTGCCCAAGATGT
>MDTG01353802.1_pt1 | contig 11832 bp, 9 predicted proteins | sample 811421 | NCBI WGS metagenome assembly MDTG01 (sample SAMN05326645, study PRJNA326480) | marine metagenome | isolation source: seawater | place: Pacific Ocean: South East | collected 2011 | reverse complement strand
TTCCATGTTTGGAAATTGCATTACTGTATGTAGTTTTGATGGATCATCTTTTTGCGTGCCTGCAAAAATAAACTTTATTCCGTGTTCTTTTAATTTTTCGTCCTGAGCATAAACCATCTCTTTCCAGGTTTTAAATCCTTTGGTGATTGTTATTTCACCTTTGACTAGTATTCCCACATTAACCTCCTTATTTATATTTTTAAAATTTTTCTATACTCCATGAATCTAGCATAAATCTTGCCAATCCTCTGCCGAAATTTTGCTAAAAGTTTTAGATTTTAAAAAATTGCAAATGGCGTATAATAAGGAATAATGTTACAGGGTTAAGGGCACTTGGCAACTGAACGCCCTTTAATTAAACGTTGCTTTCACGTCGCCAAATAAAGATGATTTAACCTCGATTAATTTTTTATCATTAATAGGAACTGGAAATCCGTATGCTCCTGTTAAAATTAAATCATTTTTCTTTAATATATTGTTTGTCTTTGATTGCTCTCTAACTAGCCATTCAACTTCAGACAAAATATCATAAGGCCATTTTTTATTTATCCAAGTATCAACTATCTCATTGTCATAGATTAGTTTCAGGTCTGTAATTTTTTTATCTTTAGAAACTTTAGTTTCTAGTCCTAAAACAACTCCTGCATGTAAAGCGTTATTTGCAAGTAGCTCTGCTCCATGCGGTTCATCGCCATTGAACACTAAATTATGGATTTCTATTAGAGGATAAATTGACTCTATAGATCCTAAAATATATTCGAAAGACACTAGTTTTGGATCGATATCGCGATTTAACTTAACTCCAAATTCTGCCTCCATTGCAGGATTAGAATAATCTCTTTTATTTAGCTCGACACCACTTTGATATAATTCACTTTTCCATAGCGTTCCCCAAGCAGGTTGATCGAAACCCATTTTTTTTTGAGTTTCTTTAGAAACACAACCAATTTTATAACCTAAAACCTTTTCACCTCTACTGATCCTTAATTTTGAAACTTTTGCTTGCAGAAGCAATGCATCTTCATTACTTAATTTAATTTCAGTTTTAAAAATTGAGCTTGGATTATTGCTGTCATAATCCTCTAAAATTTTTTTTGCGTACAAGTCTAAATCTTTTTCATTTAGTTTTTTCATCTATTTTTATTTCTAAATTCCCATGGAAATTCAAATTTCATACTCCATAAGCCTAGTTTATTTTTCTTTGCATATTCTTGTTCTTTAGCGAACTTCTTTTTTGAATATTTTGGATAGTCAAATGCATAACCATTTATAACCATTAATCTTGACAAGCTTTTACTTTCAACAAAGCATTCTCCTAATCTTCTATTGTATTGATCAGGTTTTTTTTCCAATTTGCACTCTACTTTTTTGTTGCCTATCAATTTAATTAAAAAATTTTTAGATAATTTTCCACAATCTACAACTTGGTCATCTAAAGAACACTTTTGTTCTTTTCCTCTATAATAACTTTCCGGGGCGTCTATCCCTGAAAATCTTATTTTCAGATTGTTCCATTTAATAGTATCACCATCTGTAACTTTTACATTATTAGCAAATAAATTATTTTGTAATAAAAAAAATAAAACAATTAATAAAAATTTTTTTCTCATAAGTTTAAGCTTATCATTTTATGACTATAAGTCGCAGTGAAATTTTTTTAGTTTTTAATATAAGAAATTATGAAATTTATTTTAATTACAATAGCATTTTTATTTATTATTTTTTATTTGTTTAGGCCGCCAAGTAAAGATGAATTAAAAAGGTTTAAGAATAAAGACAATTGGTCAAACATGGGTTTTTAAAGAATTATTAAAACAAGTACTTGTCACCTAAATAAATAACTAAACCCACTGCTATTCCAATTAATATCCAATAAGCATTTTCTTTCATGAGCTTACAAATTTACTTAAGTTAGGTTCAAAATATCCAGGACCCTTCATCACTTTACCACTATCATTATAAATCGGCTTTCCATCAGATCCGAGTTTACTCATATTTGAATTCTGAACCTCTTCAAAACATTTGTCTAAGTCTATTCCAAAAGCATGCCCCGCTCCATATGTCACGTAAAGAATGTCAGTAAGTGCGTCAGCTACCTCTTTAATATCTTTATTTTTTAAAGCTTCTTTAAATTCTTCTAATTCCTCCAGAATTAAATCATATCTCAGTTTCAGAATTTTATCAGATGGGAAACTCGGTTTTTGCTTCACCTCTTGGCCAAAGGTTGTCATAAATTTTTCTACCTTTTTAAAATTACTCATTTAATTACCTCATTTTTTTAACATTATTTAATTACAATAAATTAGTGTATTATATCACTGATTCAAAAATGAAATACAGAACAGAATTCGATAGTTTAGGAAAAATTAAAGTACCTGGTGATAAGTATTGGGGAGCATCGACCCAAAGATCAAAAAAGTATTTTGATATAGGAGATTTTCGTGTCAGACCTAGATTAATTCAATCTATTGCGATGATAAAAAAAGCTGCCGCTATTGTGAATTTAAGAAATGGAGACTTAGATAAAAAAATAAGTAAATTTATTGTGAAAGCTGCGGATGAAGTTATTAATGGTAAGCTTAATGATCATTTTCCACTGAAAGTATGGCAAACTGGATCTGGTACACAAACTAATATGAACGTCAACGAAGTTATAGCTAATAGAGCTATAGAGATGATGCGAGGTAAAAAAGGTTCAAAAAAACCAGTTCACCCTAATAATCATGTTAACAAGTCTCAATCTACTAATGACGTATTTCCTACTGCTATGCACATTTCCATTGCTTTAAAAACTAAAGAGCTTTTACTCCCCTCTTTAAAACTTTTAGAAAAATCATTATTTAAGAAGTCTCTGGAGTTTAAAAAGATCGTAAAGTTAGGAAGAACTCACTTACAAGATGCAACACCAATAACACTTGGACAAGAGTTTTCTGGATATCACTCGCAACTTAAAAAATGTATTGAAAGAATTGAAAATGCTTTAAAAGAAATTTACTTTTTAGCTCAAGGAGGGACAGCTGTTGGAACAGGTTTAAATACAAGAAAAAAATTCGATAAAAAAATAGTCAGAGAAATTTCAAAAATAACCAAACTTCCTTTTATACCTGCAAAAAATAAATTTGCTGCATTGGCTGCACATGATGCAATAGTAAATTTTTCAGGCACAATGAATACTACAGCAGTTTGTTTAATGAAAATTGCAAACGATATAAGGTTTTTAGGATCTGGTCCGAGGGGAGGATACGGAGAATTAATCTTACCGGAAAATGAACCGGGTTCTTCAATAATGCCTGGAAAAGTAAATCCAACACAATGTGAGGCTGTTACTATGGTGTGTGTAAAAGTTATAGGAAATCATAATGGGATCACTATGGCGGGATCGAGCGGTCACTTCGAATTAAATGTTTTTAAACCTCTCATCATTCATAATATATTACAATCAATTCATATTATGGCAGATAGTACTAAAACTTTTGCATTGTATTGTGTTAAAGACCTTAAAGCTGACAAAAAAAAGATAAAGCAATACTTAGATAATTCTTTAATGTTAGTGACGGCGTTATCACCTATAATAGGTTATGACAAAGCTGCTAAAATTGCTAAATCAGCTCATAAAAATAATACAACTTTAAAGCAAGAGGTTTTAAAATTAAATATTATTTCTGAAAAAGAATTTGATAAAATAATGAATCCTCTTTCAATGACGAGGCCAAAATAAAACTAATAAATTTCTAACAATAAATTTTTATATTGTTCAATATCAAATAAATAATTTGAACCATCTTTAAAAAATTCATTCTCTAATTTTTCTTTTAAATATAGTATTTTATCTTTTTCTATCTTGGTACTTTCATCAAATAAAATTTCATTAAAATTTATTTTTCTTGAGTTTGGATATAAAACGCCATTTAAAGACAATTTTTTTGGAAATTCTGAATTGATTTTTTTTAAATTTATTGATTTAAAAAACTTTTCGTAATCAATAAAAGAGAACAAAATGTCAAAATCTATTTTAGATATATTTTTATATTTGCTTGAATTAATTGTAAATTTCGTATTTGCGCCAAAAAAATTAATTTCATTATTATTAGAGTTTATTTCTCCGTTAATTATATTCATATTTAACATGACTTTTTTGAATATTTTTTTGTTTAAATATGTATCATCCAGCTGAATTGATATTTTTCCATTAAGTTTTTTAAAAGTATCTTTAAATTTAGGATAAGCTTTAAAAATATCTTTTTTTAAAATTTTATTATTTAGATGACTTATTTTTAAGTTTAAATCATAATAAAGAAATGGACTAAATTTTAAATTTCCGAAAAATTTAGTTGATAAAAGATTATTCCTAAATTTTCCCTCTAAAAATCTTAAATCTTTATCTAAATTAAAATTCATTTTAAGATTGCTATTTAAAATTTTTGTTTTTATCACTCCTGACGAAGATTCTAAACTACTGTTTTCATTAAAAATTATTTCGGTACGAATACCAGTTTTAGGTAATCTTATTAATAGTTTTTTTGAACTTGTATCTTTTAGGAATTCAATATTTAACTCATTGTTCGAAATGAAACCTTTAAATGCGATCTTTTTGCTAACATTGTTCCAAATAGATCCTTTATTAATATAAAGAATTTGTGACTTATTATCTAATATTTTTAAATCAATGTTGTTAATTTTTATTTTTATTTCAATCTTATTTAATAAGTTTAAAATTTTTTTTAGGTCTCTGATCTCAAACAATCCTATAGAATCATCGAATTCAATTTTTTTTATTTTAATTTTATTGAAATTATAATAAGAGGCAAAATTTAAGCTTAATTTAATTACCTTAGAATTTATATCAAAATTTCCATTCAGATTTGACTCTGTATTTTTTATTATAATGACAGGTTTAGGAAAAAATGAGTATGAAATGGTTTTAAAATTTTTAACGTCTAAATTGTATTCTTTTAAAAGATGATTTTTAAGTAAATTGGTTTTTTTTTCATAATTAAAAAAATTTGGGATAATTAGTATCAGAGTAAAAATAACAATAAAAAAGAATACTGGATATTTTATAAAATGAAGAAATTTAAAAATAGATGGCGAGTTATTAAAAATCTTATTTATCATTTTTTTTATTAATCTAACTAGTGTATAAAACTATTTTAAAGATTTATGAGCATAATTAATAAATTACTTGAAGATTTAAACAAGGAGCAAAAAGAAGCCGTGTTAAATACGGAGGGCCCTAATCTGATAGTGGCAGGGGCTGGTTCTGGGAAGACTAGAGTTTTGACTACAAAGCTTGCCTATATAATCAGCGAGAAAAAAGCTTGGCCTAATCAAATTCTATGTGTGACATTCACGAATAAGGCTGCGAAAGAAATGCAAAATAGAGTTTTAAACTTTATAAAAGGTGAGTCTAGTGCAGTTCCTTGGTTAGGGACTTTTCATTCTATAAGTGTCAAATTTCTTCGTAGGCATGCTGAAGCTATAGGTTTTAGAAGTAATTTCACTATTTTGGATACTGATGATCAAAAAAAATTAGTAAGGAAAATTTGTGAGGCAGAAGATATTGATGCAAAAAAATACTCTCCACAATTAATTTTGTCAGTTATAGATAAATGGAAAAATAAAGGTTTGCTACCTGAAGATATTAAAAATTTAAAGTCCAATTTATTAGAGAAAAAAATAATAAATATTTACAAAATTTACCAAAAAAAAACCAGAGATCTTAATGCTTTAGATTTTGGAGATTTGATTTTATACAGTGTCAAACTTTTTGAAAATCATGAGGACATAAAAAAACTTTATCATAATTTATTTAAGTATGTATTAGTTGATGAATTTCAGGACACAAATTTTATACAAAATAAATGGCTAAATTTGTTAGTTAATCAAAATAAAAATATTTGTTGTGTTGGAGATGATGATCAATCAATTTATAGTTGGAGGGGAGCTGAAATAAAGAATTTTTTAACTTTTGATAAAATATATCCTAATTGTAAAGTTTTTAAATTAGAACAAAATTATAGGTCTACAAAAAATATATTGAATACTGCTTCTGGACTTATAGCAAACAATAATAATAGAGTTGGAAAAAAAATATGGTCCTCTAGTGATGAAGGAGAGCGTGTTAGATTAAATTGTTATAATACGGGAAAAGATGAAGCTGAAGGGATAAGTGATGTGATTGAAAATAAATTAAAACAAAATTACTCGCTTAATAATGTTTGTATCTTAGTAAGAGCTATTTACCAAACTAGAGAATTTGAAGAAAGGTTTTTAAAAGTAAATTTAGGCTATAGAGTTTTAGGGGGTATAAAATTTTATGAACGTGCTGAAATTAAAGATGCAATTTCTTATTTAAGAATTATTAATCAGAAAAGTGATGATTTAGCTTTTGAGCGAGCAGTAGGAGCTCCGAAGAGAGGTGTTGGAGAAACAACCCTTAATCAAATATATAATTTTGCAAATAAAAATAAAATATGTTTAGAGGATTCAGTAAATAAACTTCTTGAAGATAACCAATTTAAACCAAAAATTAAAAATACGCTAAGCTCTTTCATTAAAATGATTAACAAATGGAGACTAGATGCAAAAAAGATGAAACATTATGATTTACTTAAAATGATTTTAGATGAGTCCGGTTACTCTTCTCTTTTAAAAAATAAAAAAGATTTAGAAAATGAAAATAGACTTGAAAATTTAAAAGAACTTTTGAGAGCTATGCAAGATTATGATACTGTTCAAAGTTTTTTAGAGCATGTTGCTCTTGCTACTTCTATTGATCAGGAGTGGCAAGGAGAAAAAGTAAATTTAATGACCATGCATGCTGCTAAAGGATTAGAATTTGATGTAATCTTTTTACCTGGGTGGGAAGAGGGTCTTTTCCCTCATCAAAAATCACTTGAAGAGAAAGGAGATTTTGCTTTAGAAGAAGAAAGAAGATTGGCATACGTTGGTATTACGAGGGCAAAAAAAGAAGCTTACCTCTCATTTGCGATGAGAAGAGCTTATCACGGGGATTGGATGGATTCTTTACCTTCACGTTTTATTGAAGAGTTACCAAAAAATTATATTGAGAAAAACGATTATTTCGAAAATACGTCAAAAGATGATTTTGAGTTTAATCAAGATATTGGTATTGATTTTGAAAATGAATATCGTAGTCCCGGTTGGGAAAGACTTAAAAAAAATAAAATTCTAAAATGGAAAAAATAATTAAATTAAGACAGGAATTTACGAAACTTGGGTTAGAGGGATATATAATTCCTAAAAACGATGAGTTTTTCGGTGAATATGTACCTGACTTTAAAGATAGACTTAAACTAATTTCAAATTTTTCCGGTTCTTTCGGATTTGCTATCGTAACAAAAAAACAAAATTTTTTATTTGTTGATGGGAGGTACACTCTTCAAGCTAAAATGCAAAGTGGTAGAAAGTTCAAAGTGATTACCATTCCAAAGAAACTTCCTAAACATATTTTAAGAAATAAAATTGGTTTTGACCCGAAATTACATACTGAGAAAAATATCAATTATTTTTTCAAAAATAAAAGTTCTAATTTAATACCAGTTAATGAAAATCTAATAGATAAATTAAGTACTAAACCAATAAAAGATAAAATTGAGAAATTTTATAAACTTAAAAATAAAGATGCAGGTCAGCTTTCCGAAAAAAAAGTGTCATTACTTACAAAAATTCTCATTAAAAAAAATGTTGATATTCAGTTCATTTCATCATCTGAAAATATTGCTTGGTTATTAAATATAAGAGGAAAAGATTCCAGTTTTGCACCTATACCTAATTGTTACTTAACAATAGATAAATATAAAAAAATTTATCTTTTTTGTGAACCTAAAAAAATTAGTAAAGATTTAAAAATAAAGCTTAATAACTTGCAAATAGTAAATATAAAATTTATAGGAGCTTTTTTAGAAAATTTACAAAACAAAAAAGTTTTAATTGATGAAATTACTTGTTCTTATTTTTTTCGAAATATTTTATCAAAACAAAATATAATTTGTACAGAAAATGATCCAATATATGGTCTTAAATCTATAAAAAATAAAACTGAAATTAAAAATACAATTAAATCTCATGTATACGATGGTGTGGCTCTTACAAAGTTTTTATTATGGGTAAAAGAAAATTATAATAAAAAAAAAATATCAGAACTATCTGCGCAAAATAAACTGCTAGAATTTCGAAAAAAAAGTAAGTTTTTTAAATTTTTAAGCTTCCCCACTATATCTGGATCAGGTCCTAATGGCTCTGTTATACACTATAAAGCTTCTAAGAAAACTAATAGGAATTTGAGGAGTGGAGATCTTTATCTTGTCGACTCCGGTGGCCAATATAATTTTGGAACAACCGATGTGACAAGAACTATTTCTCTTAATAATAATAATAAAAGATTAAAAGAAATTTTTACAACAGTCCTAAAAGGACATATAAAAGTTGCAAGCTATAAGTTAAGTAAAAATACCACTGGATCCTTAATTGATAAAGAGGCAAGAAAACCACTTAAGAAAATTAATTTAGATTATCCACACGGAACTGGACATGGCGTAGGATATTTTTTAAATGTACACGAGGGTCCACAAGCAATATCAAAAGGAAATAAGATTAAATTTAAAGAGGGTATGATTTTATCTAATGAGCCAGGCTTCTATAAAAAAAATAAATTTGGGATTAGAATTGAAAATCTTGTTAGAATTAAAAAGAATGGTAGTGGATTGAGATTTGAAAATTTAACTTTAGCTCCTATTGATAAATCATTAATTGATAAAAATTTACTTAATGAAAAAGAAAAAAAATGGTTAGATGAATATCATAAAAATGTTTTCAACAAATTAAAGAAATATATGAATAAAAAAGAGGTTGTTAAGTTAAAGAAGAGTTGTTCAAATATTTAAAATTTTATACCATTCAACTTCTGTTAAAATCTTAATATTCATTTCTTTAGCCTTGTCTATTTTTTTTTTCGTTGGTTTAGAATTGCCAACTATTAAATAATTTAGCTTTTTCGAAATAGAGCCTAATACTTTACCTCCATTATTTTCAGTCAAAGATTTTGCTTCTGATCTGCTTATTTTTTCAAAACCGCCAGTGAACATTACTGTTTTATTGGAAAGTTTACCGTTTTTTGTTATTTTGTGAAAATTCTTTATCATTAATTTTTTTATTAAACTATTGGTTACATCTGAATTTTTTTTATTTGAGCAAAAACTTTCTATAGATTTAATTTGTGTTTGCCCTATTCCATCTAATTCAGAGAGGTTTTTTAGAAATCCTATTCTTTTATTTGCATCAAATAATTGAGTAAATTTATCAATAGAAATAAAAAAACTTGCTAAAATTTTAGCGTTTTCTTGGCCAATATGTCTTATACCAATTGAAAAAATAAACTTTTCCAAAGATATTTTTTTAGCTTTTTCTACTGCAACTCTTAGATTTTTAACAGATAATTCGCCCCATCCCTCTAATAATATTATTTTTTTATAATTTAAATCAAAAATATCAGATGGATATCTAATGATTTTTAACTCCCAAAATTTATCTATTACTTTTTTACCTAAACCATCAATATTAAGCGCTTCTTTTGACACAAAATGTTTAAGCTTTTCTTTTGCAATAAAACTACAACTATATCCTTTAGAACATCTTCTAACTGCGTCCTGTTTTGAAGTTGATAAATTAATTTCTTTAAATGTTTTAGCCCCACATAAGCATTTATCAGGAAAAATAAACTTTTTTGAATTCAAACCTCTTTTTGATTTATCAACAGAAACAACCTGCGGAATTACATCTCCCGCCCTTTGAATAATAATTGTATCACCTATTCTAATATCTTTTCGATTGATTTCATCTTCATTATGTAATGATGCATTAGAAACTACTACTCCTCCGACATTAACAGACTGAACTTTAGCAACAGGAGTAATTGCTCCGGTTCTGCCGACTTGTATTGAAATATCTTTAATCTTAGTTGTAGCTTTTTCTGAAGAAAATTTATATGCAATTGCCCATCTAGGAGAGTTAGAGGTGCTCCCTAGCCTGGATTGAAGAGCAATATTATTGACTTTATAGACTACGCCATCAATATCATAATTTAATGATGATCTAATAGTTTCTAAATTCCGATGATGTTCCTCTAATTTATCAATTCCTTTAATAATCTTATTGTTAGGATCTATTTGAAAGCCCCATTGTTTTACTTTTTTCAGAAACTCAAATTGAGTTTCAAAAATCATTGGCTCAATAATTCCAAATCCATGTACAAAATATCGTAGCGGAATTTTAGCCGTTTCACGAGGGTTTTTTTGTCTTAATGAACCTCCGGCTGCATTTCTGGGGTTTGCAAAGTTATTACTAATTTTTTCAAAATCAGATTTTGTTATGTATACTTCACATCTTACTTCAAAAAGTTTTGGCACTAACTTATCTTTAATTAATTGTGGAATGCCCTTTATAGTTTTAAGGTTGTTAAGTATATCCTCGCCTGTTTTACCATCGCCTCTTGAAACACCTTTGACAAGCTCACCATTTTTATATGTAAGAGAGGCAGAAATACCATCAATTTTCAACTCTGATGAAAGTTCAATTTCATTTGATTTTAGACTGAGAAAATTTTTAATTTTAGCTAAAAAATCATTCATTCCCTTTTTGTCAAATGCATTACTTAGAGACAACATCGGTTTTAAATGATCAATTTTATTGAACTTATTTAATAAGGGAGCACCTACTTCTAAACTAGTTGAATTAGAATCTTTTTTTAAAAAATTGTACTTATTTTCTAGATTAATAATCTTTTTTTTCAAAGCATCATACTTAGCGTCTGAAATTTTGGGTGAGTCATGATTGTAATATAGATTATTATGTTCTTTAAGCTCATCGAGATACTTTTGATATCTTTTTAATGTCTCTTTTTCTTTATTCATACTTTTAATTTAATATTTTTTTGATAGTTCTTTTTATTAAACCATCTTCCTCTTCTTTAGAGGTCTCTGTTTTTAAAATTTTATAATCTTTATTTAAAATCTTGTAGGACTGTTCATACCACTCACTAGAATTGTAATTATAACCAAGCAAACCTGCTGTTGCTTTAGCTTCTTGTTCTAAACCTACAGTATAATAAATTTCAACCAATCTATGCAGAGCTTCTTCAACAAAAACTGTATCATCATAGATATTTATAATTTTCTTTAGTCTGTTAATTGCTGGAATCCATTTTTTTTTTTTATATAATATTTTGAAATATATAGCTCTTTCGCAGCTAGTTGATTTCTAACCAAACCTAATTTAAATTTTAAGTCCAAAGCATATTCTGTATCAGGATATTTTTTTACATAATCTCTAATTAACAAATCTGTTTCTAAAAGAGGTTTAATATCTTTATCTTCATCTCTAATTTGTTCATACGAGATCATAACTAAAATATATTCTGCATAAGAAACTCTTGGATCTGCGGAATATTTTTTTATAAAACTTTTCATACTTTCTTTTGCTTCGGGGTAAAAATTTAAAGAATATAAACAAAAAGCTGATAATAATGCTGCTTTAGAGGAATATTCAATCGAGGGTGAAGCTAACTCGACTTCACTAAATTTTTTTGACGCAAAAAATAAATCCCCGCTATTCATTGCTTCAACTGCCTGGATGTAAGTCTGGATATATTCTTTATTTTTAAAATTAATATCTTGATCAGCTTTATCTTTGGAACAAGAAACTAATAAAAAAAAAGAAATTATTAGAATTTTAAGTATTTTATCCATAAAAATGGTTTATACCAAAAATATCTTGAAGGGTAAATTTATTTAAATTAAGCGCTAGCTGCAATTT
>MDTG01288499.1_pt1 | contig 11832 bp, 16 predicted proteins | sample 811421 | NCBI WGS metagenome assembly MDTG01 (sample SAMN05326645, study PRJNA326480) | marine metagenome | isolation source: seawater | place: Pacific Ocean: South East | collected 2011 | reverse complement strand
TTTAGACCTGGTCATGCAGATTTTACATATTTCTCAAAATTTGGCGTAAGAGACTACAGAGGTGGCGGAAGAGCATCGGCTCGTGAAACAGCTATGAGAGTTGCAGCCGGGGCAATTGCAAGAAAAATTCTTGGAAATTCCATAAAAATTAAAGGAGCACTTGTTCAAATTGGGACAAAAAAAATTGATCATAAAAATTGGAATGACCTGGAAATAGATAATAATGATTTTTTCTGTCCTGATAAGAAATCAGTAGAAGTATGGGCTAAATATTTACAAAATATAAGAAAACAAGGTTCATCAATTGGTGCATTGATAGAAATAAAAGTAACAGGTGTCCCCGCCGGATTAGGTGAACCTATATTTGACAAAATTGATGCACTTATTTCGCATGCTATTATGAGTATACCCGCCGTAAAGGGCGTCGAAATTGGAAATGGATTTGGGTGTGTTTCCATGAAAGGAGAAGAAAATGCTGATGAAATTTCATCCAATAAAAAAAAGATTAAATTTAATTCTAATAATTCTGGTGGCTCATTGGGTGGTATTACTTCAGGTCAAGATATTATTATTCGATTTGCAGTGAAACCAACAAGCTCGATATTAAAACCAAAAAAAACAATTAATAAAAAACATAAAAACGTATCCATTATAACAAAAGGTAGGCACGATCCATGCGTTGGGATAAGAGCAGTTCCAATTGGTGAAGCAATGATTGCAATTGTGTTAGCTGACTGCTTTTTAATAAATAAAATAAGAAAAAATTAGATTTTAAAATATATAAAAAATTCTCTATTTCCTTTTTGTCCCTTTATTGGACTTTCTACTATTTTAAATGACTGAATACAATAATTTTCAATAATTGTTTTTTTTATATCCTCACAAACCTTAATATGAATTTTAGAATCTTTAACAATTCCACCTTTTAATACAAATTTTTTTTCAGATTCAAATTGAGGTTTAATTAAAATTAACGCATGGCCTTTATTTTGTAAAACATCAAAAATTGAAGGTAATATTTTTTTTACAGATATAAAACTCACGTCACAAACAACCAAATCCACTTTACACAAAATATCATTATAATTTAAAAATCTTGCGTTAAACTTTTCAGAATTAATAACTTTTTTGTTATCTCTCAATTTCCATGCTAATTGTCCATAACCAACATCAAAGCAAAATACCTTTTTTGCTCCATAATGAAGCAATACATCTGTAAAACCGCCAGTTGACGCACCAATATCAACACAAGTTTTATTGTTAATATTTAATTTTAAAACCTTAACTACATGTTCTAACTTTATACCTCCTCTCGAAACCCAGTTATGTTGTCTCAATTTTACCTTTAGAGTAGATCCTGATCTTACAATCGTGCCTGATTTTGTAGTTTTAATTTCATTTAAAAAAATATTTCCAGACATAATTTCAGCAATAGATTTTTGTCTAGAGTCAAATATATCTAATTTAACCAATAGAACATCTAATCTTAATTTATCGAATTTTTTATCAATGTATCTTTCTTCAAACACTTATGAGGATCTATTTATTATTATTTTTGTAATGTGTTTTAAATTTTCTCCACTATCTCCGAACTTTGAAATAATGTTCAAAGCTTCTTCAATTAATTTTTCTGCACTTTCTTTAGCTTTTTTTACTCCCATAAATGATACAAAAGTTTGTTTTCCTCTTTTCAAATCCTTTTTCAATTTTTTACCAGTTTTTGACTCATCCCCAATAACATCGAGTAAATCATCTTGAATTTGAAAAGCTAAACCTAATTTAAATGCATAATTTTCAAGATTGTCATAGTCCTTCATACTTTTTTTTGCCAAAATTGAACCTGCTACGCAAGAAAATCTAAATAATTCTCCTGTTTTTAATTTTTGTAAATTCTTAATTTCAGAGAGTTTCAAGTTTTTTGATTCAGCTTCTAAGTCTAATTTTTGTCCTCCAACCATCCCACTCAAACCAGACGAACGTGAGAGCTCATTAATTAGTTTACATCTAACTTCAGCGTCTGGATGTGTTTTTTCATCAGACAATATCTCAAAAGCAAGTGTTAAAAACGCATCTCCAACTAGTATAGCTGTAGCCTCATCATATTTTACATGGCAAGTTGGGTGCCCACGTCTTATTGAGTCATCATCCATCGAAGGCAAATCGTCATGAACTAATGAATAGCAATGAATTAACTCTATACAAGTTGCAACTCTGATTGCTTGATTATACTTAACTCCAAAAATTTTGCATATCTCAAGCACAAGAATCGGTCTCAACCTTTTACCGCCAACATTAATTACATACTTCATAGCACTTAAAAAGCTTTTACTATAATGTTTGGATGAATCTAAAATACTTATAATCTCAAAGCTAACTTTATCAGCACTTTCATTTAAATATTTTTTAAAATTTTGCATTAAGATTAATTATAATCTTTCAAATCATTTTTGTTTGATAACTTCTGAATTTTTAATTCAGCACTTTTAAGTTTTTTATTGCAATGATTTTTTAATTTTACTCCTAATTCATAATAAGCAATTGAATCTTCAAGATTAGAGGTGTTATCTTCAAGTTTTTCTACAACCTCTTCTAATTTTTTAAAACAGTCCTCAATGGAGAGTTTTTCGATTTCCTCGTCTGTGATATTTTTGATCATTTTTTATAAATTTTTTTTAGTTATATAACAAATGATATCATTTTTATTTTTTTTTTCTTTGACAAATCGTAAATTCTTATTTTCACATAATTCTTTTAAATCATCAACTGAAGAATGATCATCAATGGTAATTTCAAGAGTCTGAAATTTTGATATTTCTTTAATCTTTTTGACTGTTTTTAAAACAGGCAACGGGCATTTCAAACCAGTAAGATCTAATTTTATATTTTTTTTCTTCATCTATTGACCAAAAAAATTATAATAAATTTGGATTTATTTTAATAATTATTATAATAATTTATATAGGTAATATTATGAACCATTATTTTAAAATATCATTTTTTTTCCTTTTTATAGTTCTGCCGTTAAGTCTCTCTTCTCAAAGTTTAACCAAAGTCAAAATAGGCGTACTTCAATACGGTAGTGTAAATTGGGAATTAGATCTAATCAAAACACTTGAATTAGATAAAAATCATAACTTTGATTTAGAGATTATTCAACTTGCTAGCAAAAATGCAGCAGCAGTTGCGTTACAGGGTAAAGCAGTTGATATGATTGTCACTGATTGGTTTTGGGTATCTAGACAAAGATCACAAGGTAGAATGTTTTCGTTCTTTCCTCACTCCATGGCTGCGGGTGGTCTTATTGTTAAAAGTGATTCAGGTATCAAAAGGTTGCAAGATTTAAAAGGTAAAAAGATTGGTATAGCCGGAGGACAAGTTGATAAAAGTTGGTTGATTTTTAGAGCATATTATAAAAAAAAATATGGCACTGATCTGATTAAAGAAACTCAACAAATTTTTGGCGCGCCACCATTGTTAAATAAAAAGATCCAACAAGGAAGTTTTGACGCTATTCTTACTTATTGGCCTTATCAAGCAAGATTAGTTTCTGAGGGTTTTGAAAGAATAATCAACATTCAAGATATAATATCAAGCCTTGGCATACCAAAAGGCTTACCTATTATTGGTTGGGTATTTAGAGACGAATATTCAAAAAATAATCAAAAACTCATGAATAACTTTTTAAAAGCCTCTGAAGAAGCGAAGAGAATCATGTTTGAATCTGATGAAATTTGGGAAAAAATCAAGCCACAAATGAAAGCAGAAAACGATACTACTTTTATTAATCTTAGAGATATTTATCGAGAAGGAATCCCCCAAAAGTTCTCAGAAGAAGAAATTAATGGTGCCGCCCAACTTTTTGAAACATTAGGCGAAATTGGTGGTAAAGAATTAGTTGGTAATTCATCTAAGATGGCAAATGGTACCTTCTGGGTAAAGTAATGTATGAAAAGTTTAAATCTAGCTCTCTTTTAAGAGTTACATCAATATTTATATTTTTTTTGATGTGGTGGATTTCAAGTTTTCTATATAATAACTCGCTTCTACCAAGCCCTGACAATGTATTTATTAAAATTGTTGATGAGATAAATAACAAAGAACTTTTTTTTCATACATTTATTACTTTAAAAAGAGTTTTCATTTCATTTGTTATAGCAATGATTATTGGTTCTGTGATTGGAATTTTTATGGGTAGAAGAGAAAGATTAAATGCTTTTTTTGACGATTGGTTGGTAATGGGTTTAAATATCCCAGCTTTGGTTATTATAATACTCTGTTACGTATGGTTCGGATTAAATGAAACAGCAGCAATTTTAGCAGTTTCAATTAACAAAATTCCAATGGTGGCTGTGATACTTCGTGAAGGATCACGGTCAATTGAAAAAGAATATATTGAAGTTGCTAAATTTTATAACATCGACAGAAAAAAATTAATTTTTCAAGTTATTTTACCACAACTTTATCCTTATATAATGTCCGCAGCCAGATCTGGTCTCTCGCTAATTTGGAAAATTGTTTTGGTTGTTGAACTTTTAGGAAGAAGTAATGGAGTTGGCTTTAAGCTTTATGGATTTTTCCAATTTTTTGACATAAGTGGAATATTGGCATACACACTTTCATTTGTATTAATTATTTTGTTTGTTGAGTTTATTTTTGTCAGGCCACTTGAACAGAGACTTACTAAATGGAGATAGACAAATATGAGCATTTCGATAAATATTAAAGAGCAAGTTTATACTGATAAAGATAAAAAAAGAATTATTGCTCTTAAAAAGATTGATACGTTTATTAAACCCAAAGAGTTTGTTTGCATTGTAGGTCCCTCTGGTTGCGGAAAAACAACTTTGATGAATATAATAGGCGGGTTGGTGAAAGCTAAAGAGCAAATAATTTTAATAAATAACAAACCTGTTAACAATGCAAACTCTATTGCATATGTCTTTCAAACATCAAGACTAATGCCCTGGTTGACACTTTATAATAACATAAAATTAGTTTGTAAAGATACCTCGGATGATTTTAAAAAAAAAATTTTAAAAATTTTAAAAAGCTTTGAGTTACTTGATTTTAAAGACTCTTTTCCAAGCACAATCTCAGGTGGGATGAGAAGAAAGGTTTCTTTAGCCAGAGCATTTGTAAATGATCCCGAAGTTCTTTTAATGGATGAACCGTTTGTATCTTTAGATCAGCCTACAACGGAAAATTTATACAAAGTTCTTATTGATTATTGGAAAAAAAAACCAACCACGATTATATTTATAACCCATAGTCTTAAAGAAGCACTTTTATTAGGTGATAGAATCTTATTTTTATCCAGAAGACCAGGTAGAATAATACTAGATTATAAAGTCAAATCACAAAGACTACCCCTGAAAATTGATAATAAGGATGTACAAAAAGAATATGGTGTTATCAATAAAAAGTATCCTAACTTACTCAAAGGTCGTGTATAATGTTAAATAACAAATTCTCCCTTTTTTTTGATTATGTGGATAAAGGCGGATTAATTTTTATTTTACTAGTTTTTTTTTCAGTAATATCGCTTGCAATAATATTTTACAAAATTACACAATTTTATTCTATAAAAACTTCGCAGCTAAACATAGTTGAAAAAAAAATTTTAGAGACAAATAATCAAAAAGATTTAGATGAAATTTACAATATGTTCGAAATAGAAAATAAACCATTTTTCGATATGTTTAATAAGTCTATTTACATTTTAAAGAAAAAAAATTTGAGGGAAGAGGACAAAATTTCTGAGGTTTCCATAATTGTTAATAAAGAGATTGAAAAACTTGAAAAGCTTTTACCATCACTTGATATTATTGCTCAAATAAGCCCACTGTTAGGTTTGTTAGGAACAGTTATAGGAATGATTTCATCTTTTAATCAATTGGAACTCGGTGGTAAAACTGTTGATCCATCTGTACTTGCAGGCGGAATTTGGACAGCTTTATTAACCACGGCGGTTGGATTAATTGTAGCCATACCTGCTTTAATATCTAATCATTTTTTTGAAAAAAAAATTCAAGAATTTCAAACAGAAGTAAATAGTATCTTAGTTTTAATTAAGAATAAAACCTAGTTATGCAAAAAATTTTAGAGGTTAACGCCAAAAAAAAAATTAAAGTTAATATCATTCCATTAATCGATATTATTTTTTTAATGCTTGTTTTTTTTATGTTAGCAACAAATTTTGAAAAAAATAAACAAATTGACTTAGCAGTTTCAAAAGATGGTAAATCTGAAAATAAACCTAATTTAACTTTAAAAATTGTGATTAAAAATGATGGAAATTTTTTTATTGATGAAGAAAGTTTCATGAAATCAGAAGTTGAGACTAAAATTTTAGAACTTTGGAATACAACAAAATATAAAGAGATTTTTATTCTCAACGAAAAACAATCTATTGTACAGGACCTAGTTTATTTAATTGACTTACTGAAAAACAACAATATTGAAAAAATTTATTTTGATAATAAGCCATGATTTACTTTAAAAAAAAAATACGAAAAGATGTTAATCTCATTCCAATGATAAATATTATTTTTCTGCTTTTAATTTTTTTTATGCTAACCGGAACTATTCAAATTAAGCAAAATTCTTTAATTGAAAGACCTCTATCAACGTTTTCTCAAAATCAAGATTTTTTCAAAGAATCTCAAATTCTTATTTCTATTGATTTAGAAGGCAATTTTTATTTGGACAATCGAAAAATTTCATTAGAAAAAATGTATATAGAACTTTCAAATATAGAAAAATCAAAGAAGATTTTTCTGGATTTAGACAAAAGATCTAAAGTATTAGATTTCAACAAAATTATTAAAGCTATTAAAGAAAATGGTTTTGAGAGAATTTTTATAAGAACCATTGAATAAAAATGATATTTGTCTTTTTTAATAAATTATTTTTCACTTTTTTTCTATCATGCGTTTTTCACATTCTCATAATAATTTTTTTTTTTGAGAAAACACAGATTTTGGAAATTAATAAGTATAAAATAATGAATTTAGCTTCGTTTAAAGAATACAATCCTTCAAGTTTTGAGCATGAGAACAAAAAAATTGATATAACGGAAAATAAAAAGGAAATTAAAAAAATTGAAACCACAACTAAAAAACCATTAGCCAAAGAAATTAAAAAACCAATAATTAAAGATAGTAAAGAAGAAAGTTTTTCGAGATTTGAAAAGACTGAAGAAAAAAAAAAAAAAGAATTTAAAGAGAATGAAAATAAAGAGATCATAAAAAATTTAGATATCTCTAAAAAACAACCAGTCAAATCTGAAAAAAAAAAAGTTTCAAACAAAAATCAATTCGTATCAAGAAATATTATTTCTGAAAATGACAAAAAAATTCAAAATGAAGAGTTAAAAAAATACTTTTTATTAATTGTGGAAGAAATGACATTATTAGCAAGAAAAAGCTATCCTAGAAGATCAAGAATGTTGGAAGAAGAGGGTAAGATTTTAATTGAGATAAAAATAAATGAGAATGGCTTAATTCTTAATACAAAATTAAAAACAAAAAAACCAAAAAGATTAGCTGACGCAGCGGAAAATCTATTAAAAAGAAAAAATCAATTTCCTAATCCGCCTCAATACTTGTTTAAAAATAAAAAATTCTTTTCATTTGAAATTCCAATAAATTTTATTTTAAAGTAGTTAATTCAAAGAGGAAGTGATTAAAAATTAAAAAAAGACGTGTTGTAAAAAAACAACATTGACTGAGTATTGTACCTCAATTTTTAAATTTAATTTAAAAATTTTTATTTTCTATGATATTAATAATTTATTATTAACTTTTTACATAGGGAGGAAAAATTGAAAAATTTTTCTAAAAAACTTGCTATAGCAGCTATACCTGCTGTTATGGCCCTTTCAGCTCATCAAGCTGAATCAAAGATCCTACTTATGAGTCAAGAGGGATGGGAAGTATCATTTGACGGTGCGGCCAATGCGTTTTTAATGAAACAAAGTGGAAGTACTACTGCTGATATTACTGCAGGTGCAAATGGAATAACAACCTTCGAAACAGCTGGTACAGGTGTTATCAACGCTGGCACTGACGGTATTGGTGTGGTTACAGGTTTGCTACCTAACGTTTGGGGTATGACTTTGAAAGCTCCAACTGCCAATGGTTTGGATGTATCTGCCAGAATAGGATTTTACACACACATGCAAGGTGGACAAGACGTACTTGGTGCTGGTCTCATAAACATGCGTGAAACTAATTTTACCGTAGCAGGAAGCTTTGGCTCTGTGCTGATTGGTAGAAGTATTGGAATTTCACAATCTAATGCTATTTTAAACGATATGACACTATTTGGTGTTGGTGCTCTAACAGGTGGTGCCGATCAGTCTGGAACATCTCTTGGCAGAATCGGTGTTGGTTATCTATATACTGACTTCCACCCTCAAATTACTTACTCTTCACCTGCTGTTGGTCCATTATCATTTAAAGTTGGTATATTTGATCCGAGCGATTTAGTTTCTGACGGTACTGCTGCTAACGGATACACATCGCCTGATGCTACAGAAGGTGATATGCCCAGAGTTGAAGCTAGTATAAATGCAACACTTCCTGTAGGTGATGCAACTGTCGCGCTATGGGTTGACGGATCTTATCAATATGCTGAATTTGCATCTGGTGCAGGTCCAGGTTATGGTGTCTCTGGGGATTCTCTGGAAGGTGTTGATGCAGCGGAAGTTGCTTTTGGTACAAAGGTTTCTTATCAGGGTTTTGCAATCGTAGCGAGTGGATTTAAAGCTCACGGCGTCGGTATAAGAGGTCGTCACGGTGAAGGTGCACTTACTATTGCAGGTAAAGCCGTGCATTCCTATGGTGGATATTTACAGGGTACTTACGATTTTGGTCAAGGTACTAATGTAGGTTATTCCTTTGGTGGAAACTATAAACTTCAGGACGGTGCTGAATTAGGCACAACTGCAGTTGCAGAAACCAATAGTACAACGTTACATTCAGGTATGATTTGGCATAATGTTACTGATAACTTTAGAGTTATTGCCGAAGGTGGTTTCACAGAGCACTCTTTCCACATGGGTGGATCTCTTGAAGATTCGTTTGGTGGTGTTGGAGCTTTCTTCTTTTGGTAAGATAAGCACTTTGATTAAGCTAATCATATTAAAAAAAGGAGAGATATTTACTCTCCTTTTTTTTTTTATTATAATCTAATAATATGAAAAATTTATCGAATATAAAATTTGTTGTTTTATTATTTTTTCTAAATGCATGTTCAACAAGTGTATTTAAAAATCCTTTCGGAAATAAATATTTTTACAAAAGTGGTTATGAAACTGTGCAATTAACACATCAAGACGTCAAGACTACAAAAAATCTTCATCCCATTAACATTCCAAGAGAGAGAATCGAGGGCGCTCTAAGATTAGTACTTATTAAAAAAAAATCTACATCTCATCAATTATTTGACGAACGTGATTTATCTAATTTTTCTCTAGCCATATCTGATGCACTAAAAGAAGCCAAACATAACCAAGATGTCATTATAACAGTTGAAGGTTGGTACAAAACTAAATACATAAAAAATAATCACGTTTCATCTGCAAGAATATTTTATAATAGAAAAGGACTGAATATTATATTTGGTTCCATAATGAGAAAAGGCATTCAGCATGAAACAGATGCTCTTGTAGCAGCTACTGTAAACCCAGATTTAAAAACAAATCCTTATGTACCTGGTTCAAGAACAAAAACTATTAAAAATCCTTATGCTCTTACTGCACCGGTAAATTCAGGTGTTTTTAGACCAAAAGAGGCGAGAAATAGAATAGATTGGCTTGTTTTTACTCCAAAAGCTCTAAGAAGTAGAGGACCAGTTTCAATTGAGGACAGAAGGTTGGCATATAGAAGTAACATAGAAGTTCAAAATTTTAGAAATGAATTAGATAAACTTAAAGCAGAATTGAGAAACTTTAGAAATAATCAAAACCTTAGTTATGGTAATCGGTACTATAACCCTGAAATTCGTTATTATGAAAATAAAGGTCGATATATGCAACCAAACTATAATTATCCATATAATCAGCCATATTTTCAAAGTCCTGAAATTCCTAAAAGCACTAATCAGAGAATAACTAATTCAACAGTAAGAAATTCCGAGATGATTAATGAAATTATGAATTTGAGAAAAAGAGGTTTGATAAGTAAAGACGAGTATAATGAACGTATTAAAAATTTATCCAAAAACTAAAATTCTCTCTCCATATTCCAAATAAATGTATTTGGTGAATTCTGTGTAAGGCCCAATAAAAATCCCATAGCAAATTCAAGTTCAAAATCTAGAAGCCTAAAATCTTTTTCTACCTGGATTCCGTATTGATGTTCTTGATTTTGTAAACTATTAAATTTTGATAATTTACCAAATTCTGAGAATCCTATCAAACCCAATTTTGTTTCATGAAGTATTTCTTGTTTGAAAAACAAATAATTGCTTAATGAAAATTCAGTTGAACCACTTGAATTTTTACCAACCTGTTTTTCAAAAATTAAATTGTTGATAAAATTAACAAATAGATTGCTATATTCATTCAAAAATTTGTATTCTACTTCATCGCCTTTATTTTCTGAAGAAACAAAGTTATATGAAAAATATAAGGAAGTAGATAAGTTGGGTTTGTCAAGAATTTGAACCTGGTTTTGAAATTCAATTTTCTCAAAATCTAGAGGGGTGTTATTTTTATCAGATAGATGGAACTCTATCTCTGATTGCCAAAATCTACTCCATGAGTATTCAGTTTCAAACACATGATGATGTTCTTTGTCTAGATCAATTTGGTTGTCTAGATTAAAATGTCCCCTCCACTCTATTGATTGTCTACCCTCTTCAACGTTAGCGCTGTAAATTTTATGGTGTGATTTAGTTTGAGATGAATAAATTAATAAAAAAAAACAAAAAAATTTATAAAAATTACGCATCTAAAAGATCTTCATCTAAGATAGTCATGTGAAATTGGTATGCTACTTCACCATCCTCATCATCTTTATAAATTAATCCCAAAAATTCACCGTTATGGTAAACCTCAGCTGAATCATTACTATTTTTGTCGATTTTCAGTGAAAAGTTTTTACTTTTAAACTGTTTGTTGAAGTAATCCGAAATTTTTTTTATTTCAAAAGTATCCATGATTTTTATTGTTAGTTATAAATAATTTTATATGATTTATACAGATGATAATATTTTTTATCTACAAATAAAAAAAAAATGAAAAAAACCGTAATCTTTTTTTCAATGATTGGTTTAATACCCTTTTACCTAGACTTTTTTTTTTCAAATAGTTATGTGAATAAGATTAGTTTCGAAAAAATTTCAGTTTTTTATGGTTTACTTATAATTTCTTTTTTATCTGGAATGCAATGGCAAAGGCTAATACAAGTAAAAACTAGAAACTTTATACAGTTGTCAATTCCTATGTTGAACTTTCTTTTTAGTTTCACTTCTGTTTTTACATTTTTTTTATCTCCAATTATAATTGTTGTGACTGGTTTACTAATATCATTATTTATTGACGTTATTTTTCAAAAGCAATTTTTACCTTCATGGTTTGTTAAATTAAGGTTAACTGTAACTTTTTTTGCCATAATTTCTTATTTTTTGTAATTTTTTTTTGTTTAAAATCAGTACTTTATAAATAATTTTAACAATTTTCTTGAATAAAATTGCTTTGTTAGTCAAAGTATAGACTGTTTAATAACTTATGGGGAGGGTTTAAACTAATAATTCATCTTTGAAGGTTAGTTTTATTCTTCTCATTATAAATTGTAATTTTAAAATTAATTTTTAATTTTATTTATA
>MDTG01202169.1_pt1 | contig 11832 bp, 10 predicted proteins | sample 811421 | NCBI WGS metagenome assembly MDTG01 (sample SAMN05326645, study PRJNA326480) | marine metagenome | isolation source: seawater | place: Pacific Ocean: South East | collected 2011 | reverse complement strand
GCTTAATTTTAAAAAACTATCAATAAAAATCTTTAATCTTTTTTTAGAATCAACATTTTCAGCTCTGTGCAAAGTCACTAAAAAGTACTTATTTTTCTTAACCTTCATTTTTGATAAAACTTTACTATTGTTAATTTCTTTTTCGTAAGTGTTAAGAACTTCCGCAATAGGATTACCGACGATAAATATTTTAGATCTTTTAAAACCTTCGTTTACTAGATTTTCTTTACTACGACTAGTATATGGCATGAGTATGTCACTACTATGATCTATTATTCTTCTGTTACATTCTTCAGGGACTCTATTGTCAAAGCATCTATTCCCTGCTTCAAGATGATATACAGGAATTTGTAATCTTTGAGCAATAATAGAAGTTAGACCACTATTAGTATCTCCAAGAATAAGTAATTTATCCGGTTTTTCTTTTAGTAATATTTTTTCGGTTTTTTTTAAGATTTTTCCGACTTGCGATGAAAAGTTGGGTTCAACAATATTGAGATTAAAATCAGGTTCTCTTAAATTTAATTCCTCAAAAAAAATTTCATTTAACTCTTTTGTAAAGTTCTGACCAGTATGTATAATTTTATGATCATAAAATTTGTCTAACTTTTTAAAAATAATAGATAATCTAATTATTTCAGGTCTTGTACCTACAATTGATATTATTTTCATGCTAAAATTTCAGAATTACTAAAAGTCTTTATTGATAATAGTTTTTTTGATTCAAGTAATTTATACAAATCCTCAGTTGAGATATTATCATCTTTAGAGCTATACTCTATAATTGGGAGAGACTCTGGTTGAACAGATACAAGCTCAGGTAAAACTGAATTAATTACATAAGTAAAATCATCAATCTTCCAGGCTCTTAACATTTCTTCAGCAGATATTAAACTCTCATGAATTTTTTCACCTGGCCTAATTCCAGTTATTGAAATTTCAATATCTCTATCACCAATTAAAACCTTAGCTAAATCTGTCATTTTTGCCGATGGTACTATAGGAATAAAAGTTTCTCCAGCATTGCCCTTTAATATCGCGTTAAAAATCAAGTCTACAGCATTATTGAGAGAAAGCAAAAATCGTGTCATTCTTTCGTCTGTTATAGTGATTGGACCGCCGGATTGAATTTGAGTTAAGAATAGTGGGATGACAGATCCTCTTGAAGCAAGTACATTTCCATAACGAACACAAATATACCGAGTCTTTGAATTTGTTAAATTAGCAGTCAAAAAAATTTTTTCCTGTAAAGCTTTGGTCATTCCCATGACATTTATTGGTTGGCAAGCTTTATCAGTTGAAATACCAACAACTGTTTCCACAGGGATATTGAAATTGTTTATTGCATTAACAATATTATTAGGTCCATTTAAATTAGTATCAATAGCTTGGTAAGGGAAATATTCACATGAAGGAACTTGCTTTAAAGCCGCGGTATTTAATACAATATCTACATCTCTTAGTGCACTAACAACATCATTATAATTTCTTACATCACCAATTATGAAAGAAACCGTATTATTAAAATTATTATATATAACTTCATCAGTTGGATTTTTTATGGATAAATATTCTTGTCGAAGAGAATGTTGTTTAGCCTCATCTCTGCTAAAGAGAATAATTTTTTTGGGTACATCATTTTCTTTTGATAGCAGCCTTTTAAGCAAGGTTTTACCGAGTGATCCAGTACCCCCAGTAATTAATACTGTTTTATCTTTAAATATTGTCTTTTCCATTTACGTAAGATAACAAGAAAACTCATTTATATTAATATTTATTTATACATACTTTCATAAAGTACATAATCATTATACATCTCTTTAATTAAATCTTCCCAACTATAAGAATATTGAAAAATATTATTTTTAAACTTTGTAGGATTAAGACTCCTATCACATACAAAATTGTTATTTTGAGTAATATTTTTATTGAGATGATATTGATTATTAATCATTTTTAACAAATCATATTTACTTATTGGGTCAGCAGCTAAGTGGAATAATCCATTTTTAAAAAATGATTCTTTAATGATTTTATTTACAATTGAAGCTAATACAACAGTTGGAAATCCTGAAAAGATTGCCTTATTAAATCCATATATATCACTTTTTTGACTTAAAAACCAAGAAACTAAAGAAATACTTTTACCAATTTCGTGACCAATAATTGATGTTCTTAAAACCATCGTATTTTCAGATTCAGGCTCTCCTTTAAATTTTGAAATTCCATAAGAATCGGTAGCATTTGGCTTGTCGCTTTCAAAATAATTACCAGAACTGCCATCAAAAACACAATCTGTGCTAAAGTGAATTAATTTTGAATTTTCTGGAATATTTTCTGCTAAATGGTTTGGAAAGAATGAATTAATGAAATTTTGATTTTTTTCATCAACATTTTTTAACTGCTTGATTACACCAACACAATTCAAAATATAGTCAGGCGAAATATCTCTTACTAAACCTAATAGTTTTTTTAAATTTTTAATATCAATATTCTCATGAAAAGTAATATTATTTCCCGAAGCATAAGATGGTGATTTTCTTACAGTGGCATGTACTGTAAATTCTCTTGATAAAACTTGGGTCATTTTATGTCCAAGCATACCATTGCCACCTAAAATTAGAATTTTTAACATTTGTACATTTCGCCTATTTCTTTAGAATGATCATATGGTGAATTAATATCATGAGTAATTTTTAAAGCGTTTTTAGATATTTCTTTTCTTCTATTAAAATTATTAATTAAATCAATAACAGTAACTTTAATTTCATTATGATTAACTAGAATTCCTTTATTATTATTGATTAATTCGGGAATAGCGCCGCTTTTAAAAGCTATGACAACATTTCCCCTCATTAAAGATTCTAGAACTGAATAGCAAAAAGTTTCTGGAGCTAAAAAAGGAGCTACAACAATCGATCCAGCTGAACATTCCTTATTTATCTCCATAGGTTTTTTCCAACCTTCAAAATGAATATTTTTGAAAGAACTATATTGTTTTTTTAATCGAGGCATCAATGGTCCATCACCAAAAATTCTAATATTAATATTTTTTTCTTCACAAAGAGCATTAAGAAATATTTCAATTCCTTTATGCTCAACTAACCTTCCAATAAAAAAAACTTCTTTCTTTGATGATATTTTATTTTCTGTAATAGAAATTGATTTAAGATAGGGAAATCTTACTTTTAAAGCTTTAGGACCAATTAATGGATTTTTCTGGATTAAATCTTTAACAAATTGTGAACCACAATGAAAAATATCAATTAATTTGAAAAAATCAGAACGATACCATAAGCTCATTTGTAAATTAATTGCTATAGATTTAAAGTTTGATGTGTGATAGCACCATCTCATAAAATTATTTGAATGTATTTTTTCAATACAATTACAATGCATAAATCCAGCATTCCCACATAAAATCTTATAGTCATGAACTGTAAATATTGTCTTTATATGATTATATTTTTTTAAGATTTTTATTGTTGATAAAGTAAAATATTGATGAATCCCATGAATGTGAATTACATCTGGATTTATTTCAGCAATACATTCATCCAGATCCTTAGCTACTTTATGATTGTAGAAATTAAAATTCCAAAAATTTTTCTTTATTTGAGAAAATTCTCTTAATACTTTTTTATTAGAAATAAGTTCAAATTTTTCATTTCCGGCAGTAAAAATGTAAACATTGTTATTTAACTTTTCTTGATTTTCAACTAAAGAATTTAAATATATGGCATCACCTCCTATTAGATCCTTATACCTTGCTGAAATATGTAGAATATTCATAGCCCAATTTAACAAAAATTATAAATTCTTCTATAACCAATATAAAAAAAGAGATAGATTAAGACATGAAGATATCTATAATAACACCAAGCTTTAACTCTCTTAATTTTCTAAAAGATTGCTATAAGTCAGTACAAGATCAAAAATATCCAAATATTGAACATATTATTGTAGATGGACTGTCAAATGATGGAACTCAAGAATGGGCTCTAGATAAAGATATTAAATTTATATCTGAAAAAGATAATGGAATGTGGGATGCAGTTAATAAAGGTATTGAAGCTGCAACTGGTGATATTATTTTACAACTTAATTGTGATGAACAATTAATGGAAAATGCAATTGAAAAGTCTATCAAAATGTTTAAAAAAAACAAAGATGTAGATTTTTTTGTTGGTGATGTTATTTTTGTCAATGAAGACAGTTCATTTAATTGTTATAGAAAAGCTTTAACAATTAAAAAAGATTTAATCATTTCTTTATCTTTGTATGCTTCAGTATGTGCAACGTTCTATCGAAAAAGAGTCTTTGATTTATATAAATTTGATACAAATTTAAAAGCTTCTGCTGATGCGGATTTTGTTTATAAAATTTTAGAAGATGGTTATAAATATAAACTAATGAAATACTATACTTCTCTCTTTACGGTAAGAGGTGATAATAAACAATATTCAAGAATTGCTCTTGAAGAATGTGATTATTTACGAAAAAAATATAACCATAAAAAAAATATTCTAAAGAAGATTAAAAAATATTTTTATTCTCTTGTTGACGGAGCCTGGTACACAAAGATTCCATTAAAATATAGATTATATTATAGAGAAAAAAAGAGTTATGTAAAAATATACTTTCCAACTCCTAACATTAAAAAATATCCCTGAATCTAGTATTTTTAAAATCTTGAACTGATTTATAGAAACGAAATTGAAATAATTCCTAAATATAATTTTCTAACAATTTATTTTTATATCTATATTGATCATAGTTGATAATAATATAAATGAAATATGTCATATAAATAGGTCTTGATGACGATAATTCATCTCCAACTAATCCATTAATGAAAGTGGATAATAATATTGCCAAAAAAATATTTCTAATTTCATCAGAGCGAATTTTCAAAATATTTTTTATTAATTTAAAAACCATATATGCAAAACCAAGAAACCCAATTATGCCGTTGTACAATAAGAGCGATAAATAAAAACTATGGCTACCTTTTGTAAAATAAAATTGGGGGTCTTCTAGAAATGGAGAATTATTAAACCCTATACCAAAAATTGGACTTTCTAAAGTGTATTCTATTGACTTCTCCCAAAGTTCAAATCTAGCATTACCTTCAAGAAAATATGATAATTCTTCTCCGCGAGATAAATAGGAACTTTGAAAAAATAATGTAAAAATTTCCTCAAAATTAAAAACTAACATAACAAAAGATGCTAATAAAAAAATTATGAAGGTTTTATATCTATTCCCAAAAAAATAAAAGAGAATCATTAGTAATGAAGTAAAAAAAATTGTTCTAGACTGTGCAAGAACTATCATATATAACATTGGAAGAATCAATAATGACTTTTTCTTAGAAAAAAAGAAAAATATAAAGGCCATTAAAGCAATGGATGCCATTTTTGATGGATTATTTTTTAAAAAAACAAGCGGTGCATATGTTTGAGCTGCAATTTCAGTTGAATATACACTTGTAAACGATTCAGTATTTAATGAAGTTAAGAAATCAACTTGAAAAAATAAAACTATGGCAACAAAAATTATAAAATATGAATGCTGTTGTGCCATCATTAAGAATGAGAACTTTCCATAAGTAATGGAAAAATCTTTAATCATCAAATAGAGAACAGCCAATTCAAAACAAGCAACAAATGTAGATATTGGAGATCCTGAATAAAGAGTGCTTAAAAAACAGTAAGCCAAATAAATTAAGAAAAGAACTTCAACTTCATTAATATTTATTTTACTCTTCAATAGTCTATAATAAGATATTGCTCCTAATAGCACGAATAGTGATGCTCTCAAAATAATAGCATAATCAATTGAAGTGACTCCAGGAATAAATATATCGGCAACAGTATTTCTAAGATTTATAATAAGAATAATTATAAAAATTGGATAAAAATTTTAAAAAAATTGAGTTCAATTTGTGATTTTGTTAAAGCTTTCGCGTATGAAAACTAACGATATTGAAAATATAATATTGATAGAAATTAGCAGGATTAACACTGAAATAATACTGTTAGTAGGAATAGTTGAAATTAAGGGTTTATTCGCAAACTCAATTACTTCTTTATTAGATAAAACCTTTGATTTATTTAATTCATACTCGGCTGTCAAAACTGAATAAGTATTGGCTAATGTAGTTACATCCATTCTAAGATCATCATATTTTCTTTTGATTGTTGGTGTTGATAAATCTCTATTATCTTGTAAAAACTTAACTTCTTTATCTCTTGCAATAGATAAATCTAGCTTTATATCATCAATTCTTTTTTTTAAGTAATTATTTTTATTTTTTCCATTTGTATTTCTTAATTCAACCAATTGTTTTTTAGTAATTTGAACTAAATCATTAATAATAAGATAAGACAACTCTGGGTCTTTAGTTGTAACGGAAATATTGATTAAGCTTGATCGCAATGAGGAAGCAATAGAAAGATTGTCTTGTAAAAATTTTTTAATTCCTTTATTAAGGTAATACGAATACTCGTCTTGTAACTTTTTATCACTATAAAAGGATTCCAAGATAATTATTTTATTTTCGTTTTCTAAAATATATTCCTTAGTAATTATTTCTGAAATAATCTGATTACTTTTAAGTATTTCTGACAAAATATCATTAGATGTAAATACGTTCATCTCGTTTCCTGAAATATTGTTAGATAATAGATTTAATGGGCTTGATGCGCTTATAGAAGAATTATCATAATCAATTCCTGTTGATACAATAGATGCATATGATGAATACTTATAATTGAAAGAAAATAGTAAAAAAAGAATAGTTATTAGTGATGACAAAATAGCAAATATTCTAATTGCTAAAATATTTTTTTTTATATCTTCTAAGAAGGTGTGGATTGTTATTTTTTTGTCCATATAATAGTGCTGTGTATTCAATTAAAGTTTAAAGACTTTATCAAATTTTTATTTAAAATTAAATCTCCAAACCTTTATTAATGTAAAGTAAGAAATTAATTGTGAAATTAAAAAGACTAAAGAAATAGTTGTAATATTTGTCGGCCTGTAGAAGATCATTGACATACAAATCAAGAAATTTACTAATGTGTGAATAAAATAAATTTGTGGTTTACCAAAAGATATCGATGAAAAATAAAAAGGTATTTTTGTGGTTTGTATATAATATGCTGTGCATAAATAAAATAAAAGAAGATTGAATGAACTAAATGAAATATTTGGCAAATAAACGTTCTTAAAATATAAAAATATTGAGTAAAAAGACGCATAGACTACTAAAGATAAAACTAAATTAAGTTTAAAGGCATTAAAAATGCTTTTTTTAAATTGAGAATACTTTTCATTTGCGAATATTGGTAAAATAACTATGAACATTGAACCAAATAATTGATTTATATAAGTTAGAATTACCGTAATAATTTTAAAACTGTTTGATATTTCACTTTTAAAATTAGCCAAAACATATAAATTAATTATTTGAACAAGTGATATATTCAAAAAGGTTTCAAAAAAAATATACTTTGTAAGTCCAACTGTTGATTTAAACTTCTTCATAGAAAAAAGCTTAAAGCTATTATTAATGAAAATTTTTCTTTGATCTATTGAAATAAAGAGCCACATAAAGAAAAATGAAAGAATATTCCCCAATGTTAAAATTTTAATGAAGAACAAAAAATTATTATTTTCTAAAAAAATACAATATGCTATTGGAAAAATATTAGTAAAAAAAGATTTAATTGTTTTGAGAATAAAAGATGCTTTAAAATTATTTAACCCCTCGTAAAAAAAAGGCATAGATATGCCGATATGATGAAACGCAAAAAAAATAAAAAAATAATTTAGTGTTACACTTAAAAGTTTAACATCAAGATTAGAATAATTTTCTAAAAAAATTGACTTCGAGACAAAAATAATAAATGAATAAAATATCGAAAAAAATAAAATAATCATTAAGTAGTTTAAAAATGAATTAACAAATGACTTTCCATTTTTAAAATCGCTTGCTACTGTCTTAATCAAGTCCATTTTTAGACCAAAATCTAAAGCTGTACCAATTGTGATAATTGTATTTAAAATCAAATAAATTGACAAATTTTCAGGGCTAAAATGGCTTGAAATTAACTGGAAGGAAAAAAGGAGAAGAATTGCTGTAACTAAAAATCCACAAATACTAAAAAGAGATTGGATTAAAGTATTATAATTTTTTTTCATTTAAATTAAATAAAAATAAATTCTAAGTATAAGTAAATCCTTAAATTTCATTTATTGATATTTATTATACATTTTTCTATCATGTCATCTAACATTGACTCAAATGAATAGTCTGGTTTCCAACCTAAGACATTCTTCAATTTTGAAGAATCACCTTTTAAAACATCTAGCTCTTCAGGTCTTAGAAATTTTGGATTTATAGATAGGTATTTTTTTTGATCTAAATTTAGATAATTAAATACATAATCTACTAAGTCTTGAACAGTATGGGATTTTCCTGTTGCACAAACAAAATCATCCGCAATGTCATGTTGAAGAATCATCCACATAGCCTTTACATAATCTTTGGCATGCCCCCAATCCCTAGCTGCATTTAAATTACCTAGCTGTAATTCTTTCGATAGTCCGTTTTTGATTTTAACAGCTTCATACACTACTTTATTGGTAACAAAATTAAGTCCACGCCTTGGTGATTCATGATTAAATAAAATTCCATTCGACAAAAATAAATTATAGGAGTTTCTATAGTTTCTAATAATGTTATATCCAAATACTTTAGCACAACCATAGGGACTTACAGGATTCATTGGAGTAGATTCCCTTTGATATCCATCATTGTCAATAGAATTACCAAACATCTCAGATGAAGACGCCTGATAAAGTTTAATATCTTTTCTTGATAATAATCTAATAGACTCTAGGAGATTTAAAGTACCATTCACAATAGTATCTACAGTATATAATGGCTGATCAAATGAAACGCGAACATGTGATTGCGCACCTAAATTATAAACTTCATCTGGATTAATTGAAGTCATGAGTCTCGCTAAAGAGCTCATATCAGTCAAATCTGCATAATCTAAATTAATATCATTCATAATATGGTCTATTCTAACAGTTTGATTTTCAGCTACAGAATTTCTTTTAATTGTACCATATACTTCATAATCTTTTTCTAGTAAAAATTCTGCAAGATATGAACCATCTTGACCGCTAATTCCTGTTATTAAAGCTTTTTTTTTCATTTTTGATTTCCTTGATTAATTATTTTCGATATGAATTCTAAATTTTCAAACGATAATTTTGGATGATTTGGAATATAAAATCCATATTTATCTATAATTGTAGCATTCTTTAATTCTAATCTACCATAAGATTTGATATAAAAAGGCTGTGTTCCCATTGAACCAGATATCATTGGCCTTACTTCTATGTTATTTTTTTGTAAATCTAACACTATTTTATCTCTGTTTGGACTAACTACCGGATACGCAAAATTAGATACGAAAGTATTAGGACGTTCATAAGGCATCCAGAATTCATTATCAATTAACTCTTGGTAGGTTTTAAAATTAGACTCTCTTTTTTTCCCCCAGTCATCTAATTTATCAATTTGAGTTAACCCAATATAGGCTTGCAAGTCTGTGGATCTAAAATTAAATCCACTATAATAAAAAGTATATAATGCATTAAAATCAGGTACGTCCCAATCTTTTCGTAAAGATAGTTGGGTTTCACGGCTTAAATCTCTGTCCCATCCATGGCTTCTCATAGATACTAGAAGCTCATATAAATCTTTGTCATCTGTTGAAATAAAACCTCCTTCGATAGTAGAAATATGATGCCCAAAATAGGTAGAAAATGTCGATGCTAAACCAAATGTTCCTAACTTTTTTTCTTCATGTTCACAACCCATTGACTCACAGGTATCTTCTAACAGTATGACATTATAGTCAGAACATAATTGTTGTAGTTTTTTAATATTTGGTACTAAACCTAAAACTGAAACAAATAGTAAAGCTGAGGGTTGTTCTTTTTGAAAAATCTGTTCTAGGTGAGCTAAGTCTACAGATAGGTCTTCAAGATTGCAGTCACATATTAGGGGGTCAAGACCTAATTGAATCACAGGTGCCAAATCTGTTGCCCATGAAATTGCTGGAACAACTATTTTATTATTTTTTAAATATCCTCCTTCTTTAAGAGAATAGAGCAATAAAAGATTAGCTGATGATCCGGAGTTAACAAAAACAGAATATTTTCTACCAAGCCAATTAGAAAACTTTTTTTCTAGGTCTATAGTAACTTGACCTTTTGTTAGCTTGGGATATGTTTTCAGCCAATCTACTAACCTATCTATATCTTGACTATCTATTGTGTCTTTGACTAAAGTTATCATATACTTTCTTTATTCCTTCCTCTAATGATGTAAATTCGAAACTCCCTAAAATGCTAAGAAGATTTGATGAATCAACATCTTTACGATATTGTCCATCTAATTTATCATTTTTATATATAATCTTTAAATTTTCTTTTCCACAAGACTTGATTCCAATTTTTGCGATATCATCAATTGAATAAGTATAATTCGGTGCAACATTGACGTTTTCATTTATTTTATTATCTATAAAAAATTTAATAATTTTAGCTAAATCATCAGCATACATAAATTGTCTTAAAGGTTTGCCTGTTCCTAATAATTCTATAATATCATTAGATTCATATATTTTTTTGATTAGAGCTGATACAAAATGACTATGATGATTTTCAAATTTATCATGCTCACCATATAAATTACATGGTATAAGATAGCACCATTTTTTTTTATACTGATTTACATAAGAATCAATATGTGCCGCCATCGCTCTCTTAGATATTGCATAAGAAAAATTAGTTTTGGCTGGTGGTCCATTGAAAAGCTCTTTTTCACTCATTGGATATTTCTTAGATTTATCTGGATAAATACATGTACTCAATATTGCTATTACTCTATCAATATTGTGCTCATGACATTTTCTCAGCAAATTTCCATTCATAATTAAATTTTGCTCAATATAATTTACTGGATAATTAACATTATCAATAATACCTCCAACTTTTGCAGCTAAATGTATGACGATATCTGGCTTGTAAAGATTCATCATATCGTCAATCTGTTCCGTATTCATTAAATCACAATCTTTCGACGATAAGTAAATTGCTTTGGGTAAATGAGTTTTTAAATGTTGACCTATTAAACCAGAGCCACCTGTTACAACAATTTTCATAAAAAAAATATAAGTTTAATTAAAATGAAATTTAATCTTTATTTTTATTATTTTTCATCAGGGCCCATAGCTCAATTGGTTAGAGCAACGGACTCATAATCCGCAGGTTCGGGGTTCAAGTCCCTGTGGGCCCACAAATGAGCAGTCATTCGTATATATCAAATAAAAAAAATGAAGATATTTTTATAAATATCAATGGGGAATTATTTCATAGAAACGAAGCGAAGATTTCTGTTTTTGATAGTGGGTTTTTATTAGGAGATGGTGTTTGGGAAGGCATTCGGCTTCACAAGTCAAAGCTAGTTTTTATTGAAGATCACCTAAATAGATTGTTCTCAAGTGCAAAAGGTATTTCTTTGGATATTCCATACTCAAAAAACAATATAATTGATGAAATAAATAAAGTTTTAGCAAAAAACAAAATGAATGACAACATACACCTTCGCCTAGTTATATCTAGGGGGGATAAAATCACACCATATCAAAATCCTAATGCAAATGTAGGTCCAATTAATCTAGTAATTATTCCCGAATATAAAGAAACTGACCCCAATATATATTTGAAAGGTTTAAATATTGG
>MDTG01414157.1_pt1 | contig 11833 bp, 9 predicted proteins | sample 811421 | NCBI WGS metagenome assembly MDTG01 (sample SAMN05326645, study PRJNA326480) | marine metagenome | isolation source: seawater | place: Pacific Ocean: South East | collected 2011 | reverse complement strand
CTAAAAGGATTTACAGAAGATGGTAGATCATTAGTAAGATCATCATATTCTGTAGACCCCACTAAAGTTGAACTTGCAAATGATATTGTAAAAAATGGTGGTTATATTTTATATTTTAGACATGGACATAGAGAAAAATGGATTGATGTTGCAATGTATGACGCTATGGAGGCCATTGGAAAACTAGATGCAAACAGCCATTATTTCAGAGATGCTGTATGTTTAAGTACAATGGGCAAAATTCAAGTGAGAATGATGGGTGAAGTAATTAAAAAAATTAACATGCCTGTTGGAAATATAATTACCAGTCCAAGCTGTAGAGCAAGACAAACCTCTCAAGCATTGTTTGGTGAGATTGGGACAATTGATAATCTTTTTTTACATCCAGGACCATATAATGAAAATCTTAATGAATTCAAAAAATCAGTAAAAAGTAGAATATTAAATTTAGAAGTACTAGAAGGTACTAATTCAATAATTTCTGCGCACAATGGAGTGATCAAAGCTCAAGTTTTTGACGAAATTAAAAAAAATATTAAATATAATTTAGAAGAAGGTGGTTTTTATGTAATAAAAAAAATTAATTCTAAATTAGTCTTAATAGATAAATTTCATAATTTTAACGATTTCTCTCAAATTCTATTTAAAAGACCAAAATAAGATATAATCTTGAAAACTGTAGCTATAGTACAAGCAAGAACTCAATCCTCAAGGCTACCTAACAAGGTTATGCATCTCATTAATAATACCCCTTTAATTGAATTATTAATCAAGAGATTGTCTAAATCAAAAAAATTAGATGAGATTATAATAGCAACAACAAAAAATTCTGAAGATGATAGTCTAGCTGCCCATGTAAATCAAATGGGCTTTAGATGTTATAGAGGAAGTGTAGATAATGTATTACAAAGATACGTTAAAGCTGGCAAAGAAAGTGGTGCTAAAACTATTGTTAGAATAACAGGTGATTGTCCATTAATTGATCCAAAAATAGTTGATGATTGTATTGTTAATTTCCAAAAAAAAAATGTAGATCATTATTCAAATATCTTTCCACCAACTTTTCCTGATGGTCTGGATGTTGAAGTTGTAAATATAAATACTTTAATAAAAATAAATAAATTAAATCTAACAAAAGAAGATAAAGAGCATGTGACAAAATTTATTTTAGAAAATAATAAATTTAAAAAAAAAAACTTGCTTAATAAAGATAATTTATCTTATTTAAGATGGACTGTTGACGAAAAAGAAGATTTCCAAGTAATAAATAATATATTTAATTACTTTAAACCAAATATTTATTTTTCTTGGAAGGATACAATGAATTTATATAAAAAAAATAAAAACTTATTTATTGCAAACAAAAATATTGAAAGAAACGAAGGTAGTAAAATTTCAAATAGTCAAAAAAAATGGAAAAGAGCAAAAGCTATAATTCCTGGAGGAAATATGCTTTTATCAAAGAAACCAGAATTGTTTTTACCTGAAAAATGGCCAGCATACTACAAGAAAGCCAAAGGATGTGAAATTTGGGACATTGATGGAAAAAAATTTTTTGATTTAGCCACGATGGGAGTTGGAACAAATATATTAGGTTATTGTAATAATGAAGTAGATCAAGCTGTTATAAAATCTGTAAAAAATGGTAATATGTCTTCTTTAAACTGCATAGAAGAAGTTGAGCTAGCTGAAAAACTTATACAATTACATCCATGGTCAGATATGGCAAAATTTGCAAGAACTGGAGGTGAAGCAAATGCGATAGCTGTAAGAATTGCAAGAGCTGCATGCGGTAGAGATAAAGTTGCAATTTGTGGTTATCATGGGTGGCATGATTGGTATTTGTCAGCTAATTTAAAAAATAAAAATAATTTAGATAAACACTTAATACCAGGACTAAACACCTCTGGTGTTCCAAAAGGCTTAAAAAATACTATCTTTACATTTAAGTATAATGATTATGAGTCATTAGAAAAAATAGTTAAAAAAGAAAATATTGGAATAATTAAAATGGAAGTAATGAGAAATATTCCACCTAAAAATAATTTTCTTAAAAAAATACGAGCATTATGTACAAAAAAAAATATAATTTTAATCTTTGATGAATGTACCACTGGTTTTAGAGAAACCTTTGGTGGATTACATAAAAAATTTAAAGTTAACCCAGATATTGCAACTTTTGGAAAAGCATTAGGCAATGGCTATGCCATAACAGCTGTTATTGGTAAGGAAAATTTGATGAAATATGCTGAAACCTCTTTTATTAGTAGCACTTTTTGGACCGAAAGGATTGGACCAACAGCTGCGTTAAAAACATTGGAGGTAATGGAAAGAGAAAAATCCTGGAAAAAAATAACTGAGTTGGGTAAATATGTAAGAAATCAATGGAAAAAAATATCAAGAAAAAATAAAATACAAATTAAGATATCTGGAATTTTAGCCCTTAATTCATTTACATTTAATAGTAAAAACAACACAAAATATAAGTCATTAATTACTCAAGAAATGTTAAAGAAAGGTTTTTTGGCGTCAAATACTTTGTATTTATGCACTAAACATAACAAATCAATTCTGGATAAATATTTATTTCATTTAAATAATATATTTAGATTAATAAAAAAATGTGAAAATGGAAAATCGATTGACACACTTTTACATAACAAAAAAAGCAAAACAGGTTTTGGTCGATTAAATTAATGTTTAGTAATGTATATTTTAGAGTTGATAGTTCATTCAAAATAGGTAGTGGTCATGTAATGAGATGCTTAGCTTTAGCAGATTATTTAAAAAAAAAAAAAATCAACACGTATTTTTTAAAGAGAGATTTAGATGGAAATTATATTAATAAAGTAAAAAAACATGGTCACAAAGTATTTAAACTAAAATACAAAAAAACAAAAAATAATAATAAAAAAATTCTTAAATCATTCTTTTACAAAAATTCACTTGAAACAACTGAACATCTAGATGCTCAGGAATGTCTAGGTATTCTCCAAAACCAAAAAACTGGGATTATAATTGTTGACCATTATGGAATAAGCAAAATCTGGCATGAAATTATTAAAACAAAAAATTTTAGAATAATTGTAATAGATGATCTTGCCGATAGAAATTATAAGTGTGATGTTTTATTAGATCCTACACCAGGAAGAAAAAAAATTGAATATAAAAAATTGATAAACACAAAATGTAAAATTTTAGTTGGAATAAACAAAGTTTTATTAAGAGATGAATTTATAATTGAGAAAAAAATGAAAAAGAAAAAAAAATTAGATAAAAAATTAGTAAAAAACGTTTTGATCAGCATGGGTGGATCAGATCTAAATAATTCTTCAGAATTTATAATAAAAAATTTAGAAAAAATAAAATTGAATATTGTAATTACCTTGGTTATTGGAAAAAATAACAAGAATTATGATAAATTAAAAAATTTAATTAAAAAATTTGATACAAAAGTAATTATTAAAAGAAATGTAAACAATATGGCAAAATTAATTAATGAAAGTGATTTAGGCATAACTACTCCATCAGTTACGGCTATAGAATTTTGTTATATGGGATTACCTTCGATGACTATTACTCTGGCTAAAAATCAAGAATTACTTTCAGATAATTTACATAAATTAGGTGCAATAATAAAATTAGGTTATTTAAAATCAATAAAACAAAAATATTTTATTAAAAAATTTTTACAAATATTTCAGAATCATCAAAAAAGACAAAATATTTCACAGAATTCACAAAAAATTTGTCAACCTAACGGGAAAAGTTTAATATATAAAAATATTTTAAGATTTCACTAATTTATTTTTTTAATATCTCAATAAATTATAAATTCATATTATAAAATTTTTCTATAATATTACATTAATGAAAAATAAAATTTTAGTTATTTCGGCACACCCAGATGATGAAGTCTTAGGATGTGGAGGAACTATCGCAAAACATTCTTTAAGTGGCTCAATTGTGGAGCAGATATTTATTTCTGACGGTGAGAGTGCTCGTGAAAAAATATCAAATAAAAATAAAAAAAAAAAAATTCACTACAGACTAAATGCTGCAAAAAAAGCTGCAAAAATTTTAGGTATTAAAAATACAACTTCAATTAATTTCCCAGACAACAAACTCGATAGCATACCTATGTTAGAAATTGTTAAAGAAATAGAAAAAAAAATATTTAAGTTTAAGCCTAAAGTAATTTTTACCCATAGTGATTTAGATCTTAATATAGATCACCAAATAGTTAGTAGAGCAGTAATGACAGCATGTAGACCTATAAATAATTTATCTGTTAAAGAAATTTATTTTTTTGAAGTTTTGTCCTCTAGTGAATGGAGCTATAAAAGTAAAAAGTCGTTTATCCCAAATTATTTTGTAGATATTTCAAAAACTATAAATATTAAAATTAAAGCATTTAAATCTTACAAAAAAGAAATAAAAAAATTTCCTCATTCTAGATCAATTGAGGGAATAAGAATTTTATCTCAATATAGAGGAATGATGGCAGGGATTAAAAATGCCGAATCTTTTTTTATGAAAAGAAAAATATTTTAAATTTATTTGACTTTAAAGTAAAAAGAACTTGGTTCAGATTTTTCTTGAAGAGAAGGGCAAACTTTTTTTAAATTATTAAATTTTTTTTTTTTTAAATAATTAAGAGAAGCTATTACCTCATAAGATGAATTATTACTTAACGTTGATTCTAGTAAATATTGTTCATTCCAGAATGTTACCCACTGTTTTAACCAATGTTCTGGATAGTCATAGGGTGTGAATATATCATGTATGTGAACGTAAACACCTTTTTTTAAACTTGGTATCACTTCTAATAGTTCAAATAATACATCTCCTTGAGGTCTAATCATATGTGATGAATCTATAAAAAGAAAATCCCCAGAATTTAAATTACTAAAAAATTCTTGATTTAATTCTTCAATTTTCTTTCTCACCAATTTTATTGATGTAAAACTTTCTAACCACTTATGTTCATATGGTTCAATACAAATATGATTTGTGATTTTATCTATTTCTTTTTTATTAAATTTAATAGCCGCTGATACTACTTTTGTAGATTCACCACTCCCTACTTCGATTATATTTTTTGGTTTCATATACCTTATAAAATTAAAAAGAAATTCAGCATCTCCCTCAGAAAAAAAATTGTTGTTAATATCAAAGCATGTTTTTTCTTTAGAATTTTTTTGATGGTCAATAAAATTCTCAAAATCAGTTTGAAAATTTAAATTATCAAGTAATTTTATTTGCTTTTCTATATTTAAATTTATACCAGGTAAATTTCTTTTAAAGTCTAGTTTCAAAAAGTCATTTTTAAAAAGCGGTTCATAGTAATGATTTCGTATTGGAAAAATGCCAATTTTTTTTAAAAGACTTGTATTTATAGTCAATCTTTTAGAGCCAATTGTTCGATAAAATTTCATTATTAATCCACTTATAAAAAGAAATGGAAGTAAAACTAAATCTGTAATTTTAAATAAATATATTAATATTTTTTTCATTAATTTTATCTTTATTAATAATAGAATATTTTATTTCAAATCAATATAAAAATATAAGTTTAATATTTAAATTGTATCTTATAACCGATTAGATAATTTGATATTACTTAAACAAATGGAATCAAGAACAAATAATAATAAATTTCTATTTTATTTAATTTTTTTATGTTTGTTGTACCCATTAATTCATGGCTTGTTTGTCTATACAATAGTTATTTTTTCACAAATAGTGTTAAATGTTGAGAGTCCGTATTTAAACCTCGCACTTTTGGCATGGAAAGAAACTGCTTTGTTAATAATTTTCTTTTTTTTACTAAAGAGTAAATTTCAAAATAAATACGATATTATCATTTTAATTGTTTTTTTTTTACTATTTTTATTAGGAACTGTAAGATTTATTAAAGATATTTTTATACCAGCGATGTTAGTATATATAGTCTTAGACTACAGAAACGATATTAAGAAAGTAGTAATCGAAAATAAAAAATACATAAAAAATTTTATTTTTTTAATTTGTTTTACAACAATTTTATTTTCCGTATTAGAATTATTATATAGATCACTAAATAATATTAATTCTAATACTTATTTTGATTTTAACTACCTTTTAGCTTTAAATAAAATTAAATGTTCTAAATCCTATATTACATCATCTTTAGAGATGTATGACATTTGTATTTATAGCGGCATACCAAATTTTTATAAAATTTTAATAGAGGGTCAACAATTTATTGCAAAAAATGTTTTATTTATGCCAGTTGGTGATAGTGCAACATTATCTTATGTTTTTTTATATTTAATATTAATTTTAATATTTTTTAAAAATCATAAATTATTTGTAGAAAGCAAAATTGATCTAATTTTATTTCTTTTAATGATATGTCAAATTTATACATTTAATAGAGCAAATATTATCTGTACGTTAATTATTTATTTTTATTACTGTTATGAAAATAGAAATTTAATATTAGCTAGCCCAATTATAATTTTATTTATTTATCATTTTAAAAGCATTTTTTTGTCAATCTTTGATAGCAGAATACCCTCTAATATTGGACATACTGAAAGTTATCAAAAGTTGTTAGAAAATAGTAATCCAAATTATTTTAATATAATAGATATAAATAATGTACTTATAGTGATGTTGGTTTTTTTAGCAGCAATTTTTTTAATTGTAAAAACCAAAATAAGTAAAAAAAAATTGTATGTAATCATATCGATTTTTACAATTTTGTTTATTTTTTTTCTCAATATTCCTATATCTATATATGGCACAAACCTTCCAACTCCTACAGAAAGCAATTATCTAAAAATTATTTATAATTTTGGATTTGTAGGCACTGTATTATATATTTATATACTGACTGAATTAGCCTATAATATTAACGAACAAAGCTTTTACGTAAAAATATTGTCATTAAATTTGTTAGCTTACCAATTTATAGCCCCATATGTTATATCTGGATTTGTTGTGTTTATGCCAGCAATTCTTGTACTTGCTTTATTTAAACAAAAAATAAATTAAATACTTTGAAAAATAAAAATAAAAAATTATTAGATAAAATAGAAATTATAGATAGTTCAGAAGATATTTTTATGAAATTTAATTATGTTTTTAATAAAATGTCAGTAAAAATTATTACGTTTTTAAATCACCATGCGGTAAACCTTGCTAGTAAAGATGATCAATTTTATAATTTATTATTAAATTCAGATATCCTTTATAGAGATGGCATAGGCATTAAAATAGCCTGCATGGTTAACAAAATCAAACCAGGATTAAATATGAATGGTACTGATTTTATACCAATGTTATTAGATAGATATAGGAAAAAAAAACTAGCGATTTTTGGAGGCGAAAGTCAAACTATTCAGAAATTTTTTGAATTATATTCTTCAAAGTACAATATAGTTTCATATATGGATGGTTACAATGACTATGATTTATATTTTAAAGAGCTTAATGAAGTAAAACCAGAAATACTGTTGATTGCTATGGGAATGCCTAAGCAAGAATTTTTATCAAAAAAAATTAAAGAATTTTATAAGGATAAATTAATTGTGATTAATGGTGGGGCAATATTAGATTTTATGACAGGAAAAATTAAGAGAGCACCAAAAATCTTAACTAAAATTGGTTTAGAATGGCTGTATAGACTTTATCTAGAACCGTTAAGGTTATTTAGAAGATATGTGATCGGTATACCATTTTTTTTATATAGAATTTTCAAAGAATTGATTTTAGGTGAATAAAATTTTGATTATAGCTCCAGACTTTTATCCATCTAAAGGCGGGGTTGAAAGTTTTTTATTTAATTTAAATAAATACTTAAATAAAATTTATGATATTAAGATTTTTTCTGGAACAAGAATAAATTCTATATTGTCTAAAAAAAATTATAAAGTAAACAACACATTAATATATAAATATAAGACATTTAAGTTATTTGGAATTGATTTTCCAACATCAATTTTCACATATTACGATTTATTTAAGGCAATTAAAAAAACTGACATTGTTTTTATAAATGACGTGAAAATGTTTTTTTTTTCCATAGTATTTTTTACTAAATTGTTAAATAAAAAAACTATTCTAGTAACCCATGGTCTTATTTTTCATAATAATAGGTATATGATATTCAAAAAATTTTTTATAAACATATATGTGTATATACTAAAAAATTTAATTACAAATGTTGTAGCTAATGGGGTTGTAGATAGTAAATTTTTATTAAAACACAGAGTTAATTATAATTTAATCAATAATGGAATATACCTTGAAAAATTCAAATGTAAGAGAAAAAATATAAAAGATCGTTTTGTTTATTTTGGAAGATTAAGTCCAAATAAAGGAATTGAGAATTTAATTAGTTCTTTGTCTTTTTATAAAAAAAAATCGCCAAATTTTAATTTGATAATAATGGGATCTGGTGACACTTCATATGTAGAATTATTAAAAAAAAAAATAAATAGTCTGGACTTATCAAAAAATATAAAATTGTTTGGTAAATTTACACATAAAGAATTGATTAAAGAATTATCAAGTAGCGAATTTGTTTTTAATCCATCTAGTTTCGAATCATTTGGGTTCACATTGATTGAAGCATTAGCTGCTGGATGCACAGTTGTTGCTAACGATATAAAGCAGTATCAGCTTATTCTAAACGAGGGTAACTCGTTTTATCTTGTGGATTTTTCTAATTACAAATCGCTTTTAGAAACCATAAATACTGCAAGACTAAATTACCAAAATACAAATACAGAGGCGATCAACATGTCCAAGAATTTTTCAATTGATACAATGTTACAAAAATATAAAAAATTGTTTCATGAAATCTCTTAACAACAATAAAATTTTAATAGAATATCTAATTTATATTCTAAGCATAGTTTTACAAATATTACTCATATTGGCCTCAGCAAAATATTTAAATGATGAAGCTTTTGTAAAATTTAATGTCTATATCGCATTTATAAATATAGGAGTTGCAATAATAAATTGCGCAACATTGAATTATATGATGGTTAACACAAACGATAGATTATCTCCAATGATTTTTGAAAATTTATCTGCATTACTGATTTTGCCAGTAAGTATAATATTTTTGAATGATAATTATATAACAATATTTTTTATTTTTTTGTTGATCATTTTAAAGTTAAATTTGAATCTTTATTGTCGTCATTTTTTAGTAAATAATAGACTTATTGAATCCTTATTATATAATTTCTTTGGTAATTCAATTTGGGTAATATTTGCAATAATTTATTTTTTAGTCTGGAAAAATATAACAATAAATATATTATTTTTTATCTGGATAGTTACATTAGCAGTAACATGTCTTTTTTACCTCATAAATAATTCATTTAGTCTAAGGTTAAATAAAAAACTTACAAAAAATTTCGTGAAATTTTATTTTAAAAATTTTCATTTTTCTTTCTTATTTCCTTCATATCTAAATTTTGAAAGAGTTATTTTCTTCAAATTATTCAGCTCTGTTGGATTATTAGCGACTTATACAGTATTTAGTAAAATAATTAATTTAATATATGAACTAACAAGTGGGTTTATAATTCAAAAAAAAATAGGAAAAAATTTTAAGATCAAAAATATATTTATTTTTATTTCAATAATCATAATGAATTTTATTTTTTTTCATATTTATCACATTTCTTATTTTAATAATTTAATCATAAATATTTTTAGTGGTAAAATTCATCCATCTTATGAAGGAATACTTCCATTTATGATTATTAATTTAACATTCTTTGGAATTTTGAGATTGCTTTATGTAGATATGGTAAAAGGTAAAAGATTTAAAAATATTTTTTATATTGTACTAGCAATTTACTCCTCATTTCTTTTGATAATATTTTTAAGGCCATCTATGGAAATATCACTGTTAATTGAATCGTTTTTAATTGCAATTGCTTGTCTATATTCTTATCATTTGTCTAAACATGATACTAAAATATCAAATAAATAAAAATTCTATTTACTTTGGAAAAGGAAGTAATCAAATTAAGATTGATTGTAAAAATAATATCTATAACAACTTAGTTGTTTTTTTAAATAATTCAAATCTCCATGGTAAAATTTATATTAATCTAAAAAAAAATTTTAAATTATATTTAATTTTACTTAAAGCAATTTTCTATTCAAAAATATCGAAATCAAATATATTCTTAATCGATCCAAATGACCTTCATAAATATATTTTATCAAAAGTTTTTACTTCGAATGTTACTCTAAAAAATGAAAAAAATTTTCGAAAAAAAATATTACGGAAATATCAAATAAAAATTAAAAAAATTGAATTTAAATTTAAGTACTCAATTATTTTTATTTCATCAAAATTTAATAAAGATTTCGTTGAAAAAAAAATTAAAGAATTTTCAAGTTTTGATGTTGAACTTATATTCGTAGTTAATGAAAAAGTTAGCGATTCATTTAACAAGGAAAACTTAAAAATAATACATTATAAATCAAATAATGATTTGAGATTTAATATTTCAAAGAAAAAAAATCTTGGTATTGGATCTGCTTCAGGCGAAATCTTGATAGTTACTCATGACCGAATGCAAGTTAATTCAGAATGGTTAGATAACTTATCAAATTTTTCAAATTCTTTTGATTTATATACTTCTAGAATTATTTCAAATAATAATAGGTTTTTAGACAAAATAGCATTTAGTTTTAAGGAATACATGTTTATTAAACCAAGGCTTTATTATTTATTATATAACTCAAATAATGCATTTCAATATTCAGATGGAGGTTTAATAGTTTTAAATAATAAAAGATATTTTGGTCAAAAAATATTTGATGAATCACTGAATTGGTCAGAAATAGAAGATGTTGATTTTGCTGCTCGGACTAAGTTAGATTGTAATCTTTTAAGTTTTGATAAGAAAAATCAAATAAAATCAGAATATAAGAAGCATTATAAATTATCAAAAAATCCTTTAATGTACCTTTATAAATGCTTTTTAAGAAAATATATAAATCCATTTTAGTAAATTATAAATTAAGAGTAAAATTCAAATTACATCAATTCATAATTATTTAAAAAATTGCAACATACAAATTGATAGTATCTAACTTATTATAATAATAATATAAGTCTGAAAAAATTTGAAAAAATATTGATAAGATAATTGAATTTATGTTAATTTTTTATCAATTTTATATTTCATATCAAATGATAAAATTTAACAGTGAGTGAAGAAAATAAAGCAAAAAAAATCAATAGGCTTAAAGAGTTGTTTGATAAAATCAAAAAGGCTTCAAATAACCTAATTCATCATTCATTTGTTGAGAAATATATAAATTATATTTCATTCTCAGTTATTTTATTAATTTTAATTTTTGTGAGATTGCAAAATCCTGAATTTGTAAAATCAATTTCAAATATAAGTTTCGACTCTTATCAAAAAATTTTTAAATTTAGTGAGAAAAGTGAGAATATAGTAATTGTAGATATTGATGAACCAAGTCTTACAAAATTTGGACAATTTCCCTGGAGCAGAAATATATTTTCAGAAATACTAGAAAATATAAACCAAGATAATCCAAAAGCAGTTGGTTTTGATATATTTTTTTCTGAAAAAGACAAACAATCTCCAGAAGAAATTATTAAAACTTATTCAATAGAAGATACTTATGCCAAAAATATTTTAAATGCTATTGAAGGGCATGATAAAAAATTCCAAACAACCTTAAAAGAAACAAAATCAGTTTTAGCGGTTTTTGGAAGCTTAGTTCCGACAAAAGGTACTTATGATCGAAAAGGAAAAGCAAGAATTTTTGCGAAAGG
>MDTG01316422.1_pt1 | contig 11833 bp, 10 predicted proteins | sample 811421 | NCBI WGS metagenome assembly MDTG01 (sample SAMN05326645, study PRJNA326480) | marine metagenome | isolation source: seawater | place: Pacific Ocean: South East | collected 2011 | reverse complement strand
TTGTTGGGTAATCTTCCCCTGATAGCTTAAAGGCTACTATTTTACCAGCTTGCATTTTGATAATTTGTTCAATTTTAGGTAATTCAACAGTTATCCAATCATCTTTGATAATATTTTTATTTTTAATTAATTGTGATTTCATATGGTAGCCTCTGATTTTTTATAAATATAATCTTTAAAAGGTTCAAGACCTATTCGTGAGATACAATCTATAAATAATTCTTCTTCATGTCTATTATCTAAATAAACTTCAATTATTTTTTTAATAACAAAAGGTATTTCTTTAGCAGAAAAAGAGGGCCCAATCACTTTTCCTATGCTTGCAAAATTACCTTGATTTCCACCAAGGGTTATTTGATACCATTCACTACCATCTTTATCGACTCCTAATATACCAATATTACCTACATGATGATGGCCGCAAGCATTCATACAACCAGATATGTTTAAATTTATATCTCCAATATCATGTAAATAATCCATATCGTTAAAAAGTTCTTGTATAGATTGTGCAATGGGAATGCTTTTAGCATTTGCTAGTGAACAAAAGTCACCGCCAGGACAGCAAATAATATCTGTTAAAAGACCTATATTAGGTGTAATAAGATGATATTTTTTAGCTTTAACCCACAGTTCATAAAGCTTATCTTTTTGGACGTCAGCTAAAATTAAGTTTTGTTCATGCGACACTCTAATTTCACCAAAGCTATATTCTTTAGCTAAATCTGCAACCCCTCTCATTTCAGACGATGTAGCATCGCCAGGAGGCCTACCTGTTGATTTTAAAGAAAAAGTAACCGAGCTATAACCGGTTTTTTTATGAGTATTAGTACATTTAGATAGCCATTGATTAAAAGCCTTTTCGTTTTTGTAATTTTTTAAGTTATTTTTTATATCTTTTTTATAATTTGGTTCAGAAAAATATTTTTTTACACGATTAAGCTCTTCTGTATTAATGGTGTTCGGACCATTTTTTATATACTTCCATTCATTTTCAACAAGCTTTTTAAATTCATCTATTCCTACTGATTTTACTAATATTTTAATGCGTGCTTTGTATATATTGTCTCTTCGGCCATAAAGATTATAGACACGTAATATTGCTTCACAATAAGTTAAAATATGTTTCCATTGCAGTTCTTTTTTAATAACGGAACCAATCATAGGGGTCCTTCCTAAGCCCCCACCAACCCAAACTTTAATAACCATTTTATTATTCTTGTTGGTAAAGAATTCTAGTCCAATATCATGGCATTGGACTAATGCACGGTCTTTTTTGGATCCTGTTATTGCGATTTTAAATTTTCTAGGAAGTAATGCGAATTCAGGATGAAATGTACTCCATTGCCTTAAAATTTCTGCCACATGTCTTGGATCAAGAATTTCATCGTCAGTAACTCCTGCAAATTGGTCTGTAGTAATATTTCTGATGCAGTTCCCTGAAGTTTGAATAGCATGCATTTCAACTTTCGCTAATTCTCTTAGAATATTTGGAGTATCTTCAAGTTTTGGCCAATTAAATTGAATATTTTGTCTTGTACTAAAATGGCCATAGCCTCTATCATATTTATCAGCAATATCTGCTAATTTAAGAAGTTGTTTTGACGAAAGAAGTCCATAAGGTATCGCAACCCTTAACATTGGTGCATGACGTTGAATATAAAGACCATTTTGAAGTCGAAGAGGTCTAAATTCTTCATCTGATAATTCTTTGTTTAAGTAACGATTAAGTTGATTTTGGTATTGATTTACCCTTTCATCAACAATTTTTTGATCAATGTGATCGTATTTATACATATTTAACCTTCTAATTAATTAATTGAAAACCAACAATTATTAAAATAATAGCTAAAATATAACGTAACCATTTCTCATCAATTTTTGCACTTAAATTACTACCTAGTGATATTCCTGGTATTGAACCTATTAACAATGATAGCAATAAGTATCCATTAACTGTGCCTAAATTTAAATGACCTAATCCTGCAAACAATGTCAAAGGAACAGCATGAGCAATATCAGTACCAACTATTTTTTTAATGCTCATTTGTGGATAAAGTAAAAGCAATGCTGTTACACCCATAGCTCCAGCACCAACTGAAGTTAAAGTTACTAATATTCCCAATGATAAACCTAATAAAATAGTTAGAATAGCGGTATTAATTTTAGTTTTAATTTTCTTTTTAATTGCTTTTTTAGAAATGAGAGGTTGCAGTAAAACAGCTAATGATGTCAAAATTAACGCTATGCCTAAAGAAAAATTAATAACCTTAACATTTTCATAGGCGAATAAATCAATTCCTTTTAGGTAGTAAGTTGTTAAGAATGATGCAGGGATGCTGCCTATCATCAAATTTCTCACAATATTCCATTCAATATTCCCTAAGCGAGAATGTGAAAAAACTCCAGCCGATTTTGTAATTGATGCATAAAGAAGATCTGTACCAATTGCTATAGCAGTTGGAAATTTAAATATTAGAACGAGAAGAGGGGTCATTAATGAGCCACCACCAACGCCAGTCAGACCAACTAAAAGACCAACTACAAAACCTGAAAAAATATACTCAATACCCATAAATTGATTTAATTTAATTTAATTTAATTGGAGTGAAATATATCAGATTTTGATATACTATTTTAATAATAAATATTTCTATCAATATAACTTTTAAATATATGAAATTACAACAATTAAGATGTGTTTATCAAATAGTACAAAATGATTTTAATATCTCTAAAGCTGCTGAGTCATTACATACTTCACAACCAGGAGTTAGTAAACAAATTCAGCTTTTAGAAGACGAAGTAGGAATAAAAATTTTCCAAAGGAATGGTAAAAGATTAACCGGCCTTAGTGAAGCAGGAAATGATTTATATAGATCTATTTCAGAAATTATTAGAGAAGTTGGAAATATAAAAAATATTTCTAATGAGTATGAAAAAGATGATACTGGAACATTCACAATAGCGACGACGCATACTCAAGCAAGATATAAATTACCTAAAGTAGTTGAAGCATTTGTTAAAAAATACCCTAAAATTAATTTAAATATTCATCAAGGCAATCCTTCACAGGTAACCGAGCAGGTTTTAAAAGGAGATGCAGATGTAGGGATTGCTACTGAATCCATCGGACAAAATGAAAATATTTTATCTATACCATGTTATTCACGGAATCGTGTTTTAGTATTCCCTAAGAATCATTCTTTTATGAAAATTAAAGATATTACATTAAAGGATATTGCATCATTTCCAATGATTACATATGACTATGCTTTTACTGGAAGTACAACTGTTTCAAAAGTTTTTAAAGAAGCAAATATTAATCCAAATATTATGCTTACTGCTATTGATGCTGATGTAATTAAAACTTATGTAGAATTAGGTTTAGGTGTTGGGCTAATTGCCGAGATGGCTTATGATAAAAGCAAAGATTCTTTTTTAGAAAGTAGGGATGTTAGTCATTTATTTCCGACAAGCACTACTCTTATAGGGATTAGAAAAGAAACTTTTATAAGGGGGTTTACTTATGATTTTATAAAAATGTTTACTCCTGATATGAAAGATATTGAATTGAAACATTTTTTAACAAAAAATAATATTTAAAATAATTTATTTAAGTTAATATCAGAAATAAATAATTATAAAAGAGGTTAAATATGAAGTCAGATTTAGATATTGCTAGAGAAGCATCTTTAATACCAATAAGCGAGATTGCTAAAGAACTTAAAGTCTCAAAAGAGGCTTTGCTTTCATATGGGCCTTATATAGCTAAAATTAATTCAAAAAAAATTAAAGCTCAATCAAAATCAAAATCAAAATTAATTTTAGTTACAGCTATGAGTCCTACACCAGCAGGGGAAGGTAAAACTACAACTACTATTGGCTTAGCAGATGCTTTAACAAAACTAAAAAAGAAAGCTTTGGTATGTATTCGTGAGCCATCTCTAGGCCCAGTATTTGGAATGAAAGGCGGTGCAACAGGCGGGGGTTATGCTCAGGCAGTCCCAATGGAGAATATTAATCTTCACTTTACAGGTGATCTTCATGCAATAACTTCAGCAAATAATTTGCTATCAGCTATGATTGATAATCATATTTTTCATGGCAATAATTTAGGAATTGATAAATCAAAGATATCATTTAAAAGATGTTTAGATATGAATGACCGAGCATTAAGAAATATTTTAATCAATGGTAATAATTTAGATTATCAAACTGGATTTGATATCACCGTAGCAAGCGAGATTATGGCAATTTTTTGTTTAGCAAACTCAATTGAGGATTTAAATTATAGATTAGGTGAAATCGAGGTGGCTAAAAATATTGACCCTAATAAAAAACCAATTTTAGCTAAAGATATTAAGGCTAATGGAGCAATGACAGCGCTCCTTAAAGATGCATTTATGCCTAATTTAGTTCAAACGCTTAATAAAACTCCAACACTTATTCATGGCGGCCCTTTTGCAAATATTGCACATGGTTGTAATTCATATGTTGCCACTAAAATGGGTTTAGATCTTGCTGATATTGTCGTTACTGAAGCTGGTTTTGGCGCAGATTTAGGAGCAGAAAAGTTTATTGATATTAAGTGTAGGCAAACAGGAATTTCCCCTGATTTAGTAGTAATCGTTGCAACAATTAGAGCATTAAAATATCATGGCGGAGTTAAAAAAGATAATCTTGATAAAGAAGATGTTACTGCTTTAAATAAAGGATTTGAAAACCTTAAAAGACATATTGATAATTGTCATAAAAATTTTGGTTTAAATGTCTTAGTAGGAATAAACAGATTTCAAAGTGATACTGAAAATGAAATTAAAATTGTGCAAGACCAAGTTAAAAGCTTAGGGTTTGATGCAATTTTATGTGAACATTGGGAAAAAGGTGCTGATGGAGCAAAAGATTTAGCTTTAGCCGCTTTAGATTGGCTTAAAAAACCATCAAATTTTAAGTTTTTGTATAAAAACGAACAATCTTTGATTTCAAAAATAGAAACGATAGCAAAAAATATCTATCATGCTGATCAAGTAGTATTTGAAGATGATGCTTTAACTCAAATAAATGAATTAGAATTAAAATACTCTTCTTTGCCAGTTTGTATTGCAAAAACTCCTTATTCTTTTTCAAGTGATCCGGAATTAAAAGGTGCTGTTAGTAATCATAAATTAAATATTAGAGAACTTCGGCTTGTTAGAGGTGCGGGTTTTATTGTTGCTATATGTGGTTCTTTGATGACTTTGCCAGGTCTTCCCAAGAAGCCTGCAAGTGAAATAATTGGAGTAAACTCTAATGGCTCAATTGAAGGGTTGAGTTAAATTTAATATATAACATATATTAATTATAAAATATTTATAAATTACAATAGTTTATATAAATTAATTAATGTTATTTATAGTAATAAAAGCAGTATTTTAGCTAAAATATTTGCAGATTTATCTGTTAATATTTAATTAACTAATTAACGTATGGAGTTAAAAAAATGAAATTAGAATCTATTGCATTACATCATGGATATGAGTCTGAAGGCACAACTAATGCGGCAACAACACCAGTTTATCAAACTTCCTCATTCACATTTGATAATACTCAGCATGGCGCAGATTTATTTGATCTAAAAGTAGAAGGTAATATTTATTCGCGCATAATGAATCCAACAAATGCTGTTTTGGAGCAAAGATTAGCAGAGATGGAAGGTGGCATTGCTTCTCTATCTTTAGCTTCAGGTATGGCGGCCATAACTTATGCAATTCAGTGTATTACTCGTGCTGGAGATAATATTGTTAGTACAAATCAATTATATGGTGGAACTTATAATCTTTTTGCACACACATTTCCTCAGCAAGGAATTGATGTAAAAATGGTAGATGCTTCTGATTTTGATGCTATTGATTCAGCTATTGATTCGAAGACTAAAGCGCTTTATTGTGAATCTATTGGTAATCCTTTAGGTAATATTGTCGACTTAAAAGAGTTAGCAAATATTGCACATCGACACAATATCCCTTTAATTGTTGATAATACTGTGCCAACGCCTTATTTATGTAAGCCTTTTGATTTTGGAGCGGATATTGTTATACATTCTTTAACTAAATACATAGGTGGTCATGGAACAACAATTGGTGGAATTATAGTTGATTCTGGAAAATTTGATTGGGCTAAAGATGCAAAAAAATACCCAATGCTTAATGAGCCAGATCCTTCTTATCATGGCGTTGTTTATACAGAAGCCTTAGGTCCTGCGGCATTTATTGGTCGATGTAGAGTTGTTCCTTTAAGAAATACAGGTGCGGCATTATCTCCACATAGTGCTTTTTTAGTAATGCAGGGTCTTGAAACTCTTGGATTAAGGATGGAAAGACATTGTGATAATGCGTTAGCGCTAGCGAAATTTTTAGATTCTCATAAGCAGATAAGTTGGGTAAATTATGCTGCTTTATCTAATGATAAATATAATGCTAATTGTAAAAAAATCACTGATGGAAAGGCTTCCGGAATAATTAGTTTTGGTATTAAAGGCGGAGTTAAAGCAGGTACAAAATTTATCGATGCTTTAAAAATGATCCTTCGTTTAGTAAATATTGGCGATGCAAAATCACTTGCTTGTCATCCTGCTTCAACAACTCATAGACAACTTAATTCAGATGAATTAGCTGCAGCAGGTGTTAGTGAAGATATGGTAAGAATTTCTGTAGGTATAGAACATATTGAAGACATTATTGCTGATGTTGAGCAAGCGCTTGAAGCAGCTAAGTAAAAATGATTATTGAGATTCTTCTATTAGTAATTATATGTATTTGTTTAATTATTTTATGGAAGATATCTCATAGTAAGAAAGAAGAAGATGTTCCAAAAGCCCTAGAAGAAAAACATCGTCAAATGCTTGTTGATATTAATGATGCATTAAATAAGCTTTCAGATAGGCTTCATAAAACATTGTCTGAACAAGGAAAAACACAACAAGAAACTGTTCAATCATCTTTTAAAAATACTTCCTTACAATTAATGGCTAGCGTTGAAAGTTTAACTAAGACAGTCGATAAAAGACTTCATGAAATAACGGGTAAGGTTCATGAAAGACTTGAGGAGGGATTTAAGAAAACAAACGCTACTTTCGTGAGTGTAATGGAAAGATTAGCAACAATAGATGAAGCGCAGAAAAAAATTGATGGGTTAACAACAAATATGGTTAGTTTGCAAGAATTATTGGGGGATAAAAAATCAAGAGGTGCTTTTGGAGAGCTTCAATTAGAAGGCTTAATTAAAAACATACTCCCTCCAGATTCATTTGCTTTGCAACATACATTTAAAAATGGGTTAAAAGCTGATTGCGTTCTATTTTTACCTGAACCAACAGGAACAGTTGCTGTTGATTCAAAATTTCCTATGGAAAATTATCAGAAAATGTTTGATATATCTAAATCTGAATTAGATAAAACTAAAGCTCAAAAGCAGTTTAAATTAGATGTTCGAAGTCATATTGATGATATTGCTAAAAAATATATTATTCCTGGAGAAACTTCTGATGGTGCAGTAATGTTTATTCCTGCAGAGGCAGTTTTTGCTGAGATTCATGCTTATCATTCTGATTTAATTCAAGAATCAATGGCAAAAAAAGTATGGTTAGTTTCTCCTACAACCCTAATGGCTGTTTTAAATACAGCTAGAGCAGTTTTAAAAGATGTTGAAACAAGAAAACAAGTTCATGTTATTAAATCGGAACTTGGTAAATTAGGTAAAGATTTTGATCGTTTTGATGCCAGAATGAAAAAGTTAGCCGACAATATTCGTTTAGCTCATGATAATGCTCAGGAAGTTCATGTTTCTAGTCAGAAAATTTCAAGAAGATTTTCACAAATTGAAAAAGTAGAATTAAAAGAAGAGTCAAATGAGCTATTAGAATTTGAAGAAGATGTATTAACTGATAAGAAAAAAAGAAAATGAAGATTAATATTCTTTTTTTTGCTGCAATTAGAGAGGAATTTGGAATTAATAAAAAATCTATTGAGATTTCAAAATCTGAAAATTCTCCTTATAAATTAATTAATTCTTTAAGTAAAAAAGAGCAGGGCTCTTGGATTATGCTTTTAAATAAAAAAGATTCTGTTAGGGTCGCAATCAATCAAGAGATATGTGATTGGAACGAGCAGTTAAATGATGGAGATGAACTAGCATTTTTTCCTCCAATTACAGGCGGCTAAATGGCAATTTATATTCAGAAAGAGTTATTTGAAGTTGAAAAAATAATTTCTAACATTAGGAAGAACAAACCTTTAATAGGCGCTATTGTTTCTTTTATTGGGTATGTTCGAGAATTTAATGGGAATGATATAAAAGTTAAGAAGTTAAAACAAATGGATTTAGAACATTATCCAGGTATGACTGAAAAAGAGTTAATGAGGATTGAATTGAATGCTAAATCTAGATGGGATTTAGAGGATGTTTGCATAATTCATAGAGTTGGAAAATTATTACCAAGCGAGCCAATTGTTGCAGTTATTGTTGCAAGCCAACATAGGAAAAATGCATTTGAAGCCTGTGAGTTTATTATTGATTTTCTTAAAACAGATGCTCCTTTTTGGAAAAAAGAGATTTCAGATCAAGATCAATTGTGGGTTCAAGATAGTTCCGAAGATTATAAAAGAAAAAATAATTGGGGTATAAAGAAATGATAAGAGAGTTCTTGAATATTATAATTATATTAATAATACAAAAGGTTAAATTAATATGAAGCTTACCAAAGTTGTTTTTCCGGTTGCTGGTTATGGGTCTCGTTTTCTACCAGCTACTAAAGCGACTCCCAAAGAAATGTTACCTGTAGTTGATAAACCATTAATTCAATATGCAGTTGAGGAGGCATTAGATGCTGGATTTACTGATTTAATTTTTATTACGGGTAAAACGAAAAAAGCTATAGCAGATCATTTTGATTCATCTTTAGAAATTACTTCAAATATTACTGGCTCTAAAAAAAATCTTTTTAATCGAATGAATCAAATAATACCTTCTCATGCTTCATGTATTTATATTAAGCAAGAAGAGCCATTAGGTCTCGGACATGCTATTTTACAGGCGAAATCAGTTCTTGGTGACGAGTCTTTTGCTGTAGTTTTAGCTGATGATTTAATAGATTCAAAAAAAGTTGTCTTAAAACAAATGATAGAAAAATATGATGACATAAACTCATCAATTATTTCTGTGCAAAAAATAGAAAGAAAAGATTCTATTCAATACGGTATGGTAGCAACTGAAGATAAAAGTAAAAATATGCAAAAGTTATTAGATATTATAGAGAAGCCATCACCTAAAGATAGCCCATCTAATTTTGGCGTTGTGGGAAGATATATTTTTACAAATAAGATTCTTTCTTTTTTAGAAAATACAAAAATTGGGATAGGAAATGAAATTCAATTAACGGATGCGATTAAAGAAATGTTAAAAAAACATCCTGTTTATGCATATCAATTTGATGGTAAGAGATATGATTGTGGAGATAAATTGGGTTTTATTAAGGCAAATATTGAATATGCTTTAAAAAATGAAACTTTTGGTAATGAGTTAGAAAGCTTCTTAAGGTCTCGGTTAAAGTGATGAATCTTAAAGAATTAATATCTAAATCTTCACTTATATATTCAAATAAACAAATTGATAAAGCAATTTTAGATATTGCTAGTGATTGTAATTTAGCATTTGAAAATGAAAAGGTTACTATTCTTCCAGTTATGAATGGTGCTCTTATTTTTTCAGGACATTTAATTCCAAAATTAAATTTTCATTGTGAAATAGATTATATTCATGCCTCAAGATATTTAAATAACGAAGGACAACAAATCGTTAATTGGATTTATCAACCAAACTTAAATTTAATAAAAGATAAGGTAGTTTTAGTTGTAGATGATATTTTAGATGAAGGTATTACTCTAAATAATATAAAGAAAAAGCTTATTGAATTTGGAGCTAAAAAAGTTTTTATTATTGTTTTGTTTGATAAGAAAATAGATAAAACAAAACCAATAAGAGCTGATTTTTCTGGATTAGAAGTCCCTAATGCTTATGTTTATGGATTTGGTTTGGATTTTAAGGGAATAGGGCGAAATATCCCTCATCTTTATGTACACAAATAGTAATTTTATAATTTAATGTCGAAAAAGAAAATTAAGATAAGGGATAATGACCCTGAATTTGATAGGGAAATTTATTTGTATGGTAATCCAATTCCTAGTCGAGAATTGATTCTACAGGTGATGTCAGATCATGGTATTCCAATAAATAAAAATGAATTAATTAAGATTTTGGAAATTGAAGAAAATGAAATAATTTTTTTTGAAAAGCGTTTAAGAGCTATGGTGCGCCAAGGTCAAATTTTAATTAATAGAAAAAATGTAATTTGTATTTCAGACAAACTTAATTTAATTGCTGGAAAAGTTTCAGGTCATCCTGATGGTTTTGGTTTTCTTATTCCCGAAGATAAAAATCATAGCGATATATTCTTGTCTCCTAGAGAAATGACTCAGGTATTTAATAATGATCGAGTGATGGTTCAAGTTACAGGTCAAGATCGAAAAGGAAAAATGGAAGGTAAGATTGTTGAGGTTTTAGAAAGAGCAAATCCAATATTAGTAGGTAGAGTTATTCAAGTTGATGGAATAACTATTGTTTCTGCAGAAGATAAAAGAATTTGTCAGGATATTTTAATCCCATATGAATCTGATATAAAAGCAAAAGTTGGTCAAATTGTTGAGGTAGAAATAACTACACAACCAAGTTTTAAAGCTAAACCAATGGGAAAAGTTATAAGTATTCTTGGTGATTATAATGATAGTGGAATTGAAATTGAAATTGCTTTAAGAAAACATAGCCTTCCTTATGAGTTTGATAAAAATGTTCTTAATGAAGCCAATAATTTTTCCTCTAATTTAAAACCATCTGATTTTAAAGGCAGGAAAGATCTTAGAGATTTAGCTTTAGTCACAATTGATGGAGAAACAGCCAAAGATTTTGATGATGCTGTTTATGCTGAATATGACGGAGTTAATTGGCGTTTAGTTGTAGCAATAGCTGATGTAAGTGCTTATGTAAAAAGTTCTAGCGATTTAGATATTGCTGCAGTTGAAAGAGGAAATTCAGTTTATTTTCCTAGACGTGTAATTCCAATGTTACCTGAAGCTATTTCAAATGACTTATGTTCTTTAAGACCATGTGTGGATAGGTTATGTATGGTTTGCGATATTATAATTAATGATAAAGGAATAGTTTTGTCTTATAAATTTTATCCTTCAGTTATGAATTCAAAAGCAAGATTAACTTATACAATTGTGGATAAAATTTTAAATCAAGATGATAAAGATTTACAAAATGAATATAGTTCTATTCTTCCAAATTTAGAAAATCTAAAAAAACTTTATCAAATAATGCTCAAAGAAAGAGAAAAAAGAGGCGCTTTAGAATTTGATTCAACAGAAACAGCTATTTTTTTTAATGAACAAGGAAAAATTGATTTCATAAAACCTATTTTTAGAAATGAAGCCCATCGAATTATTGAGGAATGTATGCTTGCAGCAAATGTTTGCGCTGCTAATTTTTTACTTAAGAATAATATAGATGGGCTTTTTAGAAACCATGAACACCCTTCTGAAGAAAAACTTGAAAATCTAAAAAGTTTTCTTGGAGAATTTGGGCTATCACTACAAGGTGGAAATAAGCCAACACCTAAGGATTATAAAAATTTAATTGGAAAGATTTCTACTCGACCAGAATCTCATCTTTTACAAACTGTTTTATTAAGATCGATGCAACAAGCTGTTTATAGTGAAAGTAATTTGGGGCATTTTGG
>MDTG01092645.1_pt1 | contig 11833 bp, 11 predicted proteins | sample 811421 | NCBI WGS metagenome assembly MDTG01 (sample SAMN05326645, study PRJNA326480) | marine metagenome | isolation source: seawater | place: Pacific Ocean: South East | collected 2011 | reverse complement strand
ATATGTTTGAAGGATCTTGTCATTGTAAGAAAGTACGTTTTCAAATAGAGACGAAGAATATTTATGAGGATGTATATAGATGTAACTGCTCATTGTGTCGAAAGAAATCTATTGTAATGAAACCGGTGCCTCAGGAATTTTTTACTTTGTTAGAAGGTAAGGAATATTTAGGTTTATATAAATGGAATAAAAAAATTGCTAAGCATTATTTTTGTAAACTTTGCGGAGTTTATACTCATCATAAGAGAAGAAGATATCCTGATCATATAGCAGTAAATTTTGCTTGTTTAGATAATTTAGAATTACCTAACGATATCAACATACGTTTAGTAGATGGCGCTAGTCACGATTAGTTAGCATGATTTTGCGCGTAGCTTTTATTTTTTTTGGCTTATTTCTTTTTTTAGCAACTTCTTTATTAGTTTACGCGTTTTTAGTACCTAGACCTTTAGATACTACCGACCCATCAATTTTTTTAGAAGATGGTAAAGCGGTAAATTATTGTGATTTACCCAATCTTGATAATTCGGGTAAATCTGCTGATGATATTCCCAAAGCATATACCCCAGGGTGCGGTTATTCACAGATACCTATGCCGATTTTGGCTGAATGCTCTGAGCCTTTGGCGGAGGGAGTAATTGATATGAGAGGCTTGTGGAAGGTTATTTCAGGGCGTAAAGGTTTTTTAGAAAGAATTGAACAATGCGGAAATCGTGTCGTTGTGACTGGTCATAATTTAATTCACGATTTCCGTCTAGATGGAACGTTGAGAAATGGGGCAAGAGATATCGGCCCAGCTTGTGAAAACTTTATCTCTGCCATTCTCTTTAAAAACGATGTTATGACTTTTAGATTATTTAACTTGTTTGATACTGTATCTCGAAGAATGGATGGTGGAGATATGATTTTTACTTTCATAGACGGTGAAGAAACCCGAGCAAAAAGAATATGTAAATATCCAGAAGATTAATATCATCTTTTAGTTCCTTCACCTTTAGATAAGAAAGATCTTTGAATATCTAAAAGATGGCGAAACAGTAAATTAGGATTTTTTACATGATAAATTTGATTCTTAAACAAAATTAATTGATGATGTCTTCTTTCAAATATAAAAGATATTTCACTTTGAAATATAAACTATTTGTTTACTTTAAATAGAGAATGTTAAATATAGCTTTAATAGGATGTGGAAAGATTGGCTCCAGGCATCTTCAGTCGCTAATTAAATTAAATTACAAAACAAATATTTTTTTGGTTGATCCTAAAAATGAATCTATTAATGTTTCATTGAATCTTATAGAAAATGATTTGAAACGAAATTCAGAAATATGTATCAAATCATGCTTTGAAATAGATGAAATTCCGGATGGTGTAGATTTCGCAATAATTGCCTCGGACTCAAAACCAAGATTCGAAATCTTTAAAAACCTTTTAAAGAGAAAATCGCCAAAATACTTAATTCTAGAAAAATTATTATTTTCTAAAGAAGAAGAATTTTCCGAAGCTTTAAAATTAAACGAGAGAAAGGATGTAAAGATATGGGTTAATCAGTGGATGAGTGCAGAACCTTCTTTCCGAGATCTTTGTGGTTTGTTTAAAGACAATGAAAAGATAGAAGTATCCATAAACGGAGATAACTGGGGGCTGTGTTGTAACTCAGTACATTACTTAGAACTATTTGATTTTCTATGCAAAAAAAAGGATTTAAGTATCCAAAAATATGAGTTTGAAAAAGTCTTTTTTAGCAAAAGAAAAGGATATTTAGAATTAAATGGAAAAATTGAGATTACATCAAAAAATGGTTCAAAGCTTTTATTAAATTCTAATGATGCAGGAAAACTCGAAGGTGAAGAAATTGAAATTCTGATGAAAACTTCTAACAAAAAAGCCAAATGTATTTTTAAAATGGACAGTTTAGAGTGTGATTTAGAAATTAATGGGCAGAAAATTTATAAAAAATATGATCTTTTTCTTCAAAGCGATTTCACACATAGAATAATTGAAGAAATTATTGAAAAGGATTCATGTAAGCTACCATATTTAGATAGGGCTATTTATCACCATAATTTATTCTACCCTTTATTTAGAAATTTCTTTCTAGAAAAAGGAGTAGACCTATCTGAAGGTATGCCAATTACATGAAAAAGTTTTGAATATTTTAATTATTGGTTCTGGATATATGGCAAATGAACACGCCAAGTGTTTAAAAACCCTTGGCTTGAATATATCTTGCGTACTCTCTAAAGAAGGTTCAAAGACGGTAGATAAATTTAGTACTTTGCACAACATAAAGCATAAATTCTTAAATATAAATGAAACATTAGTAAAAAAAGATTTATGGGATGCTGCTATTGTGTGTTGCAAAGAAGAATTAACTTTCTCATTTTTAGAAAAGCTTACACAAACTAAAAAACCTTTGTTAGCTGAAAAACCCATTTCAAAAGATCCTTTGGAATTAGAAAAGATAATTCCTAATAAAAATATTATTGTTGGATTCAACAGAAGATTTTATTCTAATATTTTATATTTAAAATCTATATTGAAAAAAAAAAATATAGATTTAGTAAAAATATGCTTACCCGAATCAAACATTACTGGATTTCAAAATAATAAAAGTCTTCCAAGATTAGTTTATTCAAATTCCATACATTTATTTGACCTTCTCCATTATTTATTTGGAAATATTGTCTGGCAATCATCAATTCAGTCAAAGCAAAAGAATCTTCTAAAATCAGCATCACTTTTAGGGCTAAACAAAAATAAAATAAATTTTGCCTTAGATTTACCTCTTAACTATCCCGATAATTTTTCAATAACAGTTTATGCTGGCAAAAGTAGGTATGTATTGAAGCCTTTGGAAATGCTTAAGGTTTATCAAGGAATGGATGTTCATGAACCTTCAAAATCTGTCCCTCATAGAATTTACAAACCAAGACTTAAATCTTCAATAATTGCCAACTCAATTGGTAATCATAAAACAGGATTACTTGAACAAGATAAGAGTTTTGTAAAGTTTTGCATATCAAAGAAGTCCGATAATAGATTGTCAAATGTAACTGACTTAAAAGCTGCTTTAAATTCCATTTTGGAAATAGAAGAGTTACTAAAAACTAAATAGTTACTAGGGACGAAATAAAGGAATTTGATTTGATAAATCTAATGATTAAAAAATTTATTTTAAGTACCAATTATTTTCTTTTACCCATTCGACCGTTTTAGCTACACCTTCTTCTAGACTTGTTTTAGGAAACCAACCTAGAATATTTTGAGCTTTCTCTATGTCAGGAACCCTTCTCGGAATATCTTGGTAAACTTTTCCATATTTTTTAGTTGTTTCGACTTTATGAACCTCTATATCCGATGATATTTTCTCCATTACTATATTCATAGCTTCTTCCATTGTTCTTTCTATAGGATTTCCTAAATTAATAATTTCGCCTATTGCTTCATTTTTTGTTCCGCTCAAAATGATTCCATCTATAACATCATCAATGAAGGTAAAGCATCTAGTTTGTTTGCCTCCATCATATAATTCAGGACTTTTTCCATTCATAATAGAATGAATTGATTTAGAAATTATATAAATAGGATTTTGTCTAGGTCCATAAATATTAAAAAATCTTATTATTGACATTGGCCACCCATTTTGATGATGGACTCCGAATAACATGTGTTCACAGAGTGCTTTTGCCGTTGAGTAAGACCATCTATCTACATTAGTTGGTCCTAACACTCTATCTCCATCCTCAAGCCAAGGAATGTCAGCATTTCTTCCGTATACTTCTGAAGTAGATGTGAATAACATTCTTGTATTATTTTTTTGACAAAGTTCGATAAGTCTTTTGGTTCCAATAATAGATATGTCAATTAGACTCATTGGGTCTTCCATATATCTATTAACTCCAACTACCGAAGCTAAGTGATAAATGACTTCAGCATCAAACTGAAAAAAACTATCAAGATCGTCTTCTGATCTAATGTCTCCTTGAAAATATTTAAAGTCAGAGTTATTAATGAAGCTTTTCATATTACTATCAACCGAAGGATCAGCAATATCTAAACCATAGACTTGAAATCCTTTTTTTAGAATTTTTTCTGCTAAGTGACTACCGATAAATCCAGCAACACCAGTTATCATTACTTTTTTCTTCATAATAATTTAGAAGCTTTAAGATCTTCCTACGCCTTTGTAATTTATCCCCATTTTTTTAATTTCTTGAATTTCTTTTTTACTAAAATATCGACGTCCATCATAAATTAGACCTTTGGAAGCCATTTTATTAACCAATGATTTAATTGGGATTTTCATAATATCGTCATGACTAGTACCAAAGACTACACAATTTGCATTTTTCACCGCTTCTTCCCAATTATTTACAACCTCAAAACCTTTTTTTGAAATATCTTCTTTTTGTACCAAGCTATCAAAAATTTGAATATTTTTATAATCTAGATTTAAAATCTCTTCAATAAAAGATTGAACTGGAGTATGCCTTATATCGCCAGAATTAGACTTGAAGGAGTAACCTAAAATAGATATTTTTGCTTTATTTTTATTTATCGAATTATTTTGAAGAAATTTATCAATTTGATTAGATACATATTTTGGCATCGTTTCATTTATTTTTCTTCCTGAAGATGGGAGAAGCATCGTTCTTTTATTTTTTTTAGCTAAACTATCTAAAAACCATGGGTCTTTTGTTAAACAATAACCACCTACACCAATAGACTGATTCAAAATATTAACATTATGATTTCCTTTTTTGAGGGAATTTGCTCCATTTATTATTTCCATCACATCAAGTTCGTATGGAAGAGAGTCGCATAAAATTGCTAGTTCATTTGCTAAGGCTATATTGAGATCTATCCACTGGTTATCAGCTAATTTGACAAGCTCGGCAGCTTCTAAAGAAGATACTTCGATGATGTCTATTCCGAGTGAATCTTTCCAAAACTTAGAGCATTTTTTTGTACTTTTTTCATTAATTCCTCCTACAACAATTGGCAGTTTTTTTAATTCTTCAATCGCATTACCTTCCGCGAGTCTCTCAGGAGAAAATCCTAAGTAAATATTTTTATTTTTTAAAAATTCATTAAACATCTTTCTTGTTATTCCAGGAGGAACTGTGCTTTTAACCATGACAATCTGACCGTCATTTACAATGCTAGACAAGGATTTAAAGACTTTTTTTATTGCCTTGAGATCGGCTTGAAGATTATCTGATAAAGGAGTACCAACTGTTATCAGAATCACTTTACTATTTTTTATTGTTTCATAATCCGTTCTGCCTCTTAAAAGACCTTTCTTCACACCTTCGTAAACTAAGTTATTGAGCTTAGGCTCAGGGATTTTTGTCGTTCCTTTATTTAAATCACTTATAATATTTTTATCAACATCTATTCCAGTAACTGAAAAACCTTTCTCAGACAAAACTGCGCCTATAACTGTTCCGATATATCCAAGACCTATTATCGATATTTCCATTGTTTTTTAATTGAGTTTAGCTATACCAAAAATTATTATGTAAAATTCAAGTCTTTTTAAGGAGTCGAAAAATAGCCATTATAGTTCTTTCAGTTATTAAAAAATAGAAAAAACAAAAAATTGCTCAAAGTCTATGAATAAAGAAAATAAACACAATAAAGAACTTGTTCTTTCTATTCTTATTCCTTCTTTTAATGATGAAGACTATATCAAACAATGTTTAGAAAGCATTTTGATGAATATTTCAGAAGAATTCGAAGTTATTCTCAATGATGATTGCTCAGATGATAAGACTCTAGAAATTGCAAATTCTTTTAACGACCCTAGATTGAAATGTAATTTAGCTCATACAAAATTAGGAACAGTAGATAATTGGAAAAAGTGTTGTCATCTAGCTAAAGGTAAGTATATATACATAGTAGGCTCAGATGACTATATTTCTCCATATGGAATAGACAAGATTATTCCTCTACTTGATGGAACTTCAATTGTTACTGCTCCAATTAATTGTTTCTCAGATACAGATAATAAAACATTAGACATGCAAAGCACTCAGGAAATGATTACCAAGATCTTTTTGAATCTTTCAGAAGCAGAAGGAAAGAATTTGTTGCTTTATTCTAATCATGATGAGTTGGTTCATAATTTCTTCCCTAGGCATATGATGTATAGAGTATTTGGTCTTGCTTCTGGATCAGGAAATACAGTCTTCTTTTATTGGGTTTTGCTTCTTTTTAATAAATCTAAAATAGTATGTTCAAGAGAAATTTTTTTGAATAAACGCTATTTAAAAAGAAGCAAAAGAGAAACCTGGAATTCGGAATATCATACTGTCAGCATTAAAAACCCATTAAAATACATTACCAAGTCTATTAAAGATTTATACAACACAATTCATGTATTAAGAATTTCCAAGGACTATATTCTTTTTTTAAAAATTTTACTTCTTCCAATTAGACAAATAGAAAAAAAAGGAGGATTTCACGGTCTAACAAATAAAAATTCTAGCTTTTATCATTTAGGAACTTTACCATCTTTTTTGCTATCTCCTTTTTTTGAAATATATAAATTTTTTAAAAAAAATTAATTTTTTAAAGACTTAATTCCTCAATTTCTTTTATTCTTGACAACAGTTGTTCTCTAAAATTTTTATTTTTTAAGGTAGTAAATAGATTTTTTGGTAGCTGATCTATCTTCAAATTAGATAAGTAATTTTGGTTGCTGTTAAATTCTTGAATTTCTACTTTACTTTCTAGAATATTCATTATTTCAAATGCAATTTGTCTTAAAGAGAGGGTATTTTTACTCATTACGCAATAGTCCATAGCAGGTAAATTTAAGCAATTAACTATTGCCTCACAAACATCTTCCACATGAGAGATATTTATAAGTACCTCTGATTTAGGAATTTGTATAGGCATTTTTTTTAGTATTCTTTTTATAAAGGTGTCTATAACTTTATTTCTATTATCATTTGGTCCAAAAGTATCAAATAAGTACACAAAGCTCGAATTCTTATAGTTTTGCTTTATGTATTTTGTTGCTAAGCTTTTTGTCAAAGAGTAAGGCGTCTGAAATTCTAAGTCTAGTAATTGGAAATAGCTTGATATTTGGATAATTTTTAATTGATCTGAGCCTATTAATTCTTCAATTATTTTTATAGGAAGCACTGCATTAGATTCGTATAAATCTGACAAATCACTTAGATTCTCTGGATTTTGATTGTAAAGGGCGGCTATATTGATAAATATTTTTTCCCCTTTAACATTTTGGAATTTATTATTTTCAATTCTCTGAATTGAACCATCTTTTTTATAAATTTCAAAAGTATTATTTCTTCTGAAATTAATGACCTGAGAGTATTTTCTCAGAAGGATTGGTAATAAGTTTTTCCCGATGAAGCCTGAGAGACCAGTACAGTAAATTACTTCAGAATACATTCTTCAGCTTCAGTAATTTTATTTATCATGTAATCTAATTTTTCTTTAGTCATTTTATTATGGCATCCAAGAAGGACTCCATTTTCCATGATTTTGTCTGAAGAGTTGAATTGGCCAAATGACTCCCATTTAAATTTCTTCGAAACAGGCTGTCTTAAAATATTGCCAGTAAAGACTGTTCTAGTTTGTATGCCTGATTTCTCAAGGAATATCTGAAAGTCTTTTCTCTTTCCTTGTAATTTATTTGTTAATAGTAAGGGAAAAGACATCCAACCTGTTTTAACGTTTTTGTATGATGAAAAACCCCTCATATTTTTGGATTTAGATATTGCTTTTTTTAAGTAATTGAAATTACTTAATCTATTATTAACTTTTTCTTCAATTTTTTTTAGTTGTTCTAAAGCAAAAGCTGCAGAAACTTCAGACGGAAGTAGATTGTACCCTAAGTCATCGAAAACAAATTTATCGTCATAGTCCATACCATCAAGTTTGCAGTTAAATCTTCTGTCATAATCTTCAGTCTCTCCATATAATGCAGATCGTCTTCCCCAACCTCTAAGAGATTTAGCATTGAGATAATGTTTTTCATCTTTATAGGCTGTCAAACCGCCATTTCCTGCACCAGTAATTACATGAGAAGCAAAGAAACTCGTTGTTGAAACATCAGACCAGTCATTTAGTTTTGTAGAATATTCATACCCAATAGTGTCTGCGGAATCTTCAATAACTAGAAGATTATTATTTTTAGCAAAATTATAAATTTCTTCCCAGTTAGCAACGTTACCTATTAGGTTTGGCACTTTGATTGCTGTAACATCTTTTAAATCTAATTTATTCAATAATGAAGTATCAATTTGCAATGTCTCTAAATCAACATCAATAAAGTAAGGAATTAAATTCGATTGAACTATTGGAGCAACAGTAGTTATAAAAGTCAAAGAGGGAGTTATTACTTTTGATCCTTTTGGCAAATCTAACGATTTCATTGCTAAAAGGTTAGCTGAAGATCCACTGTTACTCATTAATCCATATTTTTTTCTGAAAATTTTCGCAACTTTTTCTTCAAGATTGAAAACATTCTCGCTATTCATTAATGCCAGTGGTTTATTTTTTAAAACACTAGTAGCAGCTTCTACTTCTTCTTCTCCATAATCAGCTTCACAATACCAAACTCTCATACAAGTACCTCCTTTTCAATTAACATTTTTTAAATCTAATTTAGAAATCTAGTCATTTTCTTCAAGAATCCTTTTCAGATATTTTCCGTAGCTATTTTGTTTGAATTTATTCGCTTGTTTTCTTAAAGTTTTTTTACTAATCCAGTTTTTATTAAATGCTATTTCTTCTAAACAAGCTACCTTAAGCCCTTGTGTTCTATTTTCAATTGTTTGCACAAACTGTCCTGCATCTAAAAGAGAATTAGATGTGCCTGTATCTAGCCATGCAAAGCCTCTACCAAGTATATTAACTTTTAACTTATTTTTGATTAGATACATTTTATTTATATCGGTTATTTCGTATTCTCCTCTTGCGGAAGTTTTTAAAGATTTAGCCATTTCTATAACCTCATTGCTATAAAAATATAATCCTGGAATAGCGTAATTAGATTTTGGATTAAGAGGCTTTTCTTCTAAAGAAATAGCTATACCTGTTTCATTAAATTCTACTATCCCAAAACTTCTTGGATCTTTCACTTTGTAGCCAAATATCACAGCTCCATCTTCATTTTTACAGGCATTCTCCAAAATCTCAGAAAAAAACTGCCCATAAAAGATATTATCTCCAAGAATTAAGCAAACATTTGAATCTCCAATAAAATTTTCGCCTATTATAAATGCTTCTCCTAGCCCATCAGGATTTTCTTGAATCGCATAATTTATAGACAAACCAAATTGCGAACCATCTCCAAGCAATCTTTTGTAATTACCAATATCTATTTCAGTAGAAATTAGAAGTATTTCTTGAATGCCTGCCAACATTAATACCGACAATGGATAATAAATCATGGGCTTGTCATAAACAGGCAAAAGCTGCTTAGAAATACCCAGGGTAATAGGATTTAATCTTGTCCCGCGCCCACCTGCCATGATTATTCCTTTGTATTTTTTTTTCATTTTTAGTGAATGTTTAGAAAGTTAGAGCTTATTAAAATAAATTGAAGATTTTTAGGCTATTTTTGAGCCATTATCCATATATGTGAACTCATTTGGTTTTCAGATAGATAATTTTGAAAAGATTTGCTTTTTCTTTCATCTTTAAAAATTTCTTCTAAAAACCTATTTTTTTTAAGAACTGTATTGTTTCCATTATAAGCATTTTTTACGATATCAACATCTAGCACTCCCGGAGTGAATATATTTATATTTTTAAATCCGCACTGACGAAATAGGTTCTCAAAACCTTTGATAGATAAAAAATTTATATGGTGAGGAGGAGATATGCTATTTGAATTTTCCCACAAAAGCTGTAAATCAAAACCGCTAATTGTGAGAGTACTTAATACTATATAGCCATTGGGCGTAATTAATTCTTTTAATTTCTCAATAAATTCTACGGGAGTATGAATATGCTCGAAAACTTCAAAGCATACTAATAAGTCAATTTTTTGGTCATATCCAGAAACCTCTTCAACAACTTCTTCAATGACATTTATCCCCTTATCTCTGCAAATTTTAGCTAGGTGTTTAGAGGGTTCAACACCAATTAATTCTGTCTTGGGATTAATCTTTTTCCATTCTTCCAGAAAGATTCCATATCCCGAACCTACATCCATAACAGAAGATGGATTGAAATTATTATCTAAGCAAAGTTTTTGAATACGCTCTACTCTGGGTTGAAAAATATTTTTTCTTCTCGATTCTGCAGTTGAAGGGTAGAAATGTTCCGCCCAATACTGTGAAGATTTTGAATCTTTGTAAAAATTATCAAATATCTCTTTAGTTGGCCTAGGATTTAAAAAAAGGGAAAAACAATTTTTACAACTAGCATAATTAAAACCTTCTTTTATAAATTCATCAGATAAATTAGAAGAATTACATCCTGGGCAATTTATTTCCTTTCTATCTTTCTTAGGGAAGTATATTTTTGCATCATTTGCAGAAAGTCTAAGGTATTCTTCAAATATTTTTGCAGGTCTTATTTCATGTTCTTTCATAAGAATATCTTTGCCGAGTGATTTTAGAATTAGTTTTCAAAAAAATCCAAACTTAATTATGATGCAAACTAATTATTTCAGGAATTTTTGAGGAGTCATAGTAACTTGTATAATCTACCATCGAAAGATATTAATTAAAGAAAAAAAAGAGATATCAATGAAATCCTTAGATTTTAAATTAACAAAAAATAAAACGATTTATTTCTATGGCAACTCTCTTTGGAAAGGCAAAGATAATCTTATTGATATAAGTACCGATAAGAATCATATTGACTACCTTGTATTCATGGACTCTAGAGGTTTTTCTGGTGCATTAAATACTTCTTTAGCTGGAAGAATAATTGTTGAACTTAAAAATAGAAATAAAAGCTATTTGATTATAGTAAGGCCACTTGAATTGACTATTTGGGCAACGCTTTATAATTTTTACATTTTAAATAATTTTAAGTTCTCTGGTTTAATCACCAATATGGGCTTTGTGGATTTCACTCCAAAGAAAAAATCCATTTGTGAAGACTCATTAGAACAAATATCTAAAGCGGTAGGATACGGCGAAGCAAATACAAAAAGTCTAGAATTCTTAAAAACTAAAGATAATCAAGACTTAGAAGTTTTCACAATAGAATATAGTGAAAAATACAAATTAATGGCTGAAAAAATAATAAAGAAACAAAGAACAATTATTTTGAACTCACCTAAAATTAATAAAAACATAGCAATTGAAAGGACTAGGCCTGATAGTTTTTTTGAAAGTTTGTCTTTGGGAAATACTTTCAACAATAATTTATCAAATGCAACAATCATAGAACCAGGAACATTTGACAAGTCTCATACTTTTGATGCTGTTCACTATACGCCTTTAGGTTCTAAAAAAATCTTTGCACAACTGAAAGAAGTTTTATGAAAAGTAATATAAAAAATTTAAATTTTTTTAGCAAAGACTTTTATTAATCTTCAAATTCTTTTGAATTTTTCAACATATGAGCTGGCCCATGATTTAAATTTATAGCTGCATTTTCCCCATAGAGCATTTCCTTTTGAGCTGCATAATGATTTCTATCTTTTGCTAGAGGCGCCAATTCTTCTGCTTTTTTTATTGCTACATCTGGTAATTCTTCAAACGAACCTTTTCCCTGAACAATTCCAGCAGCATAAGCAGCTTCTCCAGTCCAACGCTTAGATAATTGAACGGTCTCAAAAAATGAATTTGCAGGAATTTTATGCCTAAATAAAGCCAACTCTGGTCTCGGTATT
>MDTG01424453.1_pt1 | contig 11834 bp, 13 predicted proteins | sample 811421 | NCBI WGS metagenome assembly MDTG01 (sample SAMN05326645, study PRJNA326480) | marine metagenome | isolation source: seawater | place: Pacific Ocean: South East | collected 2011 | reverse complement strand
GTCGGCAAGCCGGTGCCGGATGTCGACATCCGCATCGCCGACCTGAACGACTGGTCGCGGGAACTGCCGACGGGCGAGGCGGGCGAGGTTTGCGTGCGCGGGCCGCACGCGCTGACCGGATACCGCAACCGCCCGGACGAGACGGCAGCCACCATCCGCGACGGCTGGGTGCTGACCGGCGATATCGGCTTTGTCGATGCCGAAGGCTTCCTGACCATCACCGACCGCAAGAAGGACGTGATCCTGGTCAAGGGCTTCAACGTCTTCCCGCGCGAGGTGGAAGAGGTCATCCACCAGCATCCGGATGTGCGGGGCGTCGGCGTGGTCAGCCTGCCCGATGCGCGGTCGGGTGAACGGATCATCGCCTTCGTGGTGGTCGATCCCTATGCCCCGACCGGCGTGGCGGAGCTGGTGGCGCATTGCAAGGCGCGGCTGGTCGCCTACAAGGTCCCGGCCGAGATCCGCCTGATCGAGGATCTGCCGCTGACCCCGGCCCGCAAGCTGGACCGCATCGCGCTCCGCCGCCAGGCGGCGGAAGCGGCCGAGGCTGCGGCCTGACCGGTGCGGCATGAAGGTGGATTCCCGCCTTCGCGGGAATGACGAAGCTTTTTTTCAAGGAGCCCGTGTGGTCGCGGCGATGACGTCGACCTCCGGTCCAGACGGCAAAAGCCGTCATCCCCGCGCAGGCGGGGATCCACCTTTCCATCCGCGTGACGATCGCTGCCGACAGGCTGCCAGACCAGGCACACCGAACTTTGCCCTCAACATACCAAAGAGTACTGTGGGCATCAGCAACAGGGGGGACTGTCCATGAAGATGCAGGGTCTCAAACGCGCCGGCCTCAGACTTGGTCTCGCCACCGCCGGCGCCGTGATCGCGATGACCGCGGCGGCCATGGCCGAGCCGGTGGTGCTGCGCTACAACCAGTGGTTCCCGACCGGCCATTGGTCGCAGACCGAGGGTCTGTATCCCTGGTTCGCCGAAATCGAGGCGGCCACCGAAGGCCGGGTGAAGGTGGAGCCCTCGGCCAAGCCGATCGCGCCGCCGAACCGCAATTATCAGGCGGTGGTCGACGGGGTCGCCGATCTTGCCTGGGGCCCCCACGGCTACACCCCCGGCGTGTTTCCGCTGACCGAAATGGTGGAACTGCCCTTCATCACCGAGGATGCCGGCAAAAGCTCGGTCGCCTTCTGGCGGCTCTGGGAGAATTATTTCGCGCCGATCGGCATGCAGGGCGATGTCGTGACGCTGGCGATGCACGTCACCTCGGGCGGCAACATCCATATGCGTGAGACCGCGGTCGAAAGCCTGGCCGATCTCAAGGCGCAGAAGATCCGCGTGCCCACCCCCACCGTCGGCCGGGTGCTGAAGGATGTGGGCGCGGTGCCGGTTTCGGGATCGCTGGGTGAACTGCGCGAGATGCTCTCCCGCGGCATCATCGACGGCACCGCGATTTCCGACGAGCTGGTGACCGGTTTCAAGGTCGAACAGTATGTGAAGCATGTCACCCGCATTCCCGGCGGGCTTTATTCCAACGCCGCCTTCGTGATCGTCAACAAGGCGAAGTGGGAGAAGATCTCGGAAGCCGACCGTGCCGCCATCCTGAAGCTGTCGGGCGAGACGCTGTCGGAAAAGATGGGCGCCCTCTGGCACAAACACGATCTGATCGCGCGTGAGGCCATCAAGGCCGAACTGGGCGATGCCTATCGCGATGCCAGCCCGGCCTTCCTTGCCGAGTTGAAGGCCGCTTTCCAGCCGGCCGAGGTGGCGTGGCTGGAACAGGCCGCGAAGCTCGGCATCGACGGCGGCGGCGCGCTCAACTTCTACCGCGCCGAACTGGCCCGCAGCGGGGGCAGTTGAGGCCATGACCGCCCTGATCCGCATGGTGCGCGGCCTGACCGACCGGATCGCCATGGCCACGCTGATGCTCATGGCCCTGGTCACCTTCGTCGACGTCGCCGGCCGGGTGCTGTTCAACGAGCCGCTGGGCTTCGCCTACGAGATGATCGGCGTGCTGCTGGGCCTTGCCACCTATGCCGGGCTCTACGCCACCCAGCTGCATCGCGGCCATATCGCGATCGACCTGCTGGAGGATCGCTATCGGCGCTGGCCGCGTTTCGATGCGGTTCGGGGCGCTCTGGTCTGGCTGGTGGAGGCGCTGTTCTGGGGGCTGGTCGCCGCCTGGATCACCCGCCAGGCCGGCACCTCCATGGCCTATGGCGAAACCTTCCTCTTCCTGCCGGTTGCGAAGCATGTGCCGCTCTATGCGCTGGCGGTGCTGGCGTGGCTGGCCTTTGCCGGCCATCTCGCCCGCGGCTGGCTGACCGTTACCGGCAGTAGCCTCGCACCCGGGGCCGGCAAAGCGGAGCAGGTCGGATGATCGTCACCATCGCCTTCCTGATCCTGTTCGCGCTGCTGCTGCTGCGCACGCCGATTGCGGCCGCCACCGGCCTGGTCGGCATCGGCGGGCTCGCGGTCTATCAGGGCATCGGCCCGGCGCTGTCGCAGATCGGCATCATCGCCACCGAGACGGTGCTCACCTATGAATTCGCGGTCATCCCGCTGTTCATCCTGATGGGCGCCTTCATCAGCCGCTCGGGCATCGCCGAGGAACTCTACCGGGCCTGCCATGCCCTGGTCGGTCATCGTCGCGGCGGGCTCGCGGTCGCCACCGTCGTCGCCTGCGGCGGCTTCGGGGCGGTCTGCGGCTCAAGCCTCGCCACCGCGGCCACCATGTCGCGGGTCGCCTATCCGCCGATGAAGAAATACGGCTACAGCGATGCGCTGGCCTCGGGCTCGATCGCGGCCGGCGGCACGCTGGGCATCCTGATCCCGCCCTCGATCGCGCTGGTCTTCTACGGCATCCTCACCGAGACCGATATCGGCCAGCTGTTCATCGCCGGGCTTCTGCCGGGTGTGGTCGGCATCCTGCTCTATGCGGCGGCGGTCGTCGCCGTCACCACCCTCGACCGCAAGGCCGGGCCTGCGGCGGAGCGGATGCCGCTGCGCGATCGGCTGAAGGCGCTGCGCGATGTCTGGGCCACGGGTCTGTTGTTCGTCATCGTGATGGGCGGCATCTATGGCGGGTTCTTCTCGCCCACCGAAAGCGCCGGCATCGGCGCGGTCGGCGCCCTGCTCATCACCGCCGCCCGCGGCCGGGCCAGCCTGGCGATGGTCCGCGATGCGCTGACCGATGCCGCCCACACCACCGTCGCCCTGATCGCGATCCTGATCGGCGCCTTCCTCTTCGCCAATCTGATCAATGTCGCAAGCGTTCCTCAGGCGCTGGTCGCCTGGATCGGGGCCATGGACGTGCCACCGCTGGTGGTGATCCTGGCGATCATCGGCGTTTATCTGGTGCTGGGCTGCGTGCTGGAAAGCATGTCGATGATGCTGTTGACCGTGCCGGTGTTCTATCCCCTGGTCGCGAGCCTCGGCTACGACCTGATCTGGTTCGGCATCGTGGTGGTTGTCGTGACCGAAATCAGCCTGATCACCCCGCCGATCGGCCTCAACGTCTTCGTGCTGCGCGCGGTGCTGCCCGATGTCCGGCTGGCCTCGGTGTTCCGCGGGGTCATGCCTTTCATCGCCGCCGATGTCGTCCGTCTCGCCCTCATCCTGTTCGTGCCCTGGCTGTCGCTGGCCCTGCCGCAGCTGATGCGCTAGCCGATCCTGCCCCTTGTCATGCCCCCGACCATGGGGTTGCGTCTCTTCCATACCTTAAGGTACTGAAAAGGAACCGCACCGATGAATGCCCAGGCCCCTGCCACCATCCAGGTCGTCACCCGCACCATCCAGGCCCATGATCATCGCACCAATCTGCACGAGGCCGGCCAGGGCCGCCCGGTGGTGCTGCTCCATGGGTCCGGCGCCGGCGTTTCGGCCGCGGCCAACTGGTCGAAAGTGATCCCCGAACTGGCGCGCAATTTCCATGTCGTCGCCCCCGATATCGCCGGCTTCGGCATGACCGAACTCAAGCCCGATGCGCGCTATGACATCAAGCTCTGGGTCGCGCATTTCATCGGCATCCTGGATGCGCTGGGCCTGGAGAAGGTCGGCGTGGTCGGCAATTCCTTCGGCGGCGCGCTGGGCCTTGCGACCGCGCTGTCGCATCCGACCCGCATCGACCGCCTGGTGCTGCTCGGCACCCCCTGCGGCGAATTCCCGATGACCGACGGCCTGCGCGCCCAGCTGGAGTTCGACGGCACGATCGAGGGCATGCGCCATGCGGTCAGCTTCTTCCCCCATGACGACAGCATCATCACCGACGAGCTGATCCAGCGCCGGTTCGAGGCCGCCACCCAGCCGGGTGCGCTCGAAGCCTTCCGCAAGCTGATGCCGGCGCCTGCGGGCGATGAGCGGCCCACCGTGCGCGGCATTCCGCTCAAGGCGCTGGCCACCCTGCCGCACCGCGCGCTGATCCTGCATGGCCGCGAAGACCGGGTGGTGCCGTTCGAACGCGCGCTCGACATGCACCGCTCGGTGCCGAATTCGGAGCTGCATTCCTTCGGCCAGTGCGGCCACTGGGTGCAGATCGAGCGCGAGGCCCGTTTCCTGGATCTCGTCACCGAATTCATGGCCCGCGACTGATCCGGCGTGAAGGAGGGCCATGCCCATGAGCCGCGACGTGCTCGAAAAGCTGCTCTACGACCTGTCGACCAGCCGGCAGAACCGCGAGGCCTTTGCCGCCGATGCCGAAAAATACCTCGCCCGCTATCGGTTGAGCGCCGAGGAAAAGGCGCTGGTGCGCGACTACGACGTCCGCGCGCTGGCCGATCTCGGCGTCAACACCATGCTGACCTGGGGCTTCTGGCTCCAGGCCGGCCGGTGCAACCCCGACTATATTCGCGCCATGCAGGGCCACGCCGTGCAGAACCAGCACGGCGCCACCCCGACCGAAGGAGCCCCGTCATGAGCCGGATCGTCGGCGGTTTCGTCGTCCCCCACGACCCCGTGATGTATGCCGCCCCCAAGGCTGCGAGCGAGGCCGAGGCGGCCGCGGTCTATGGCGCCTATGCTGCGATCGCTCGCCGGATCGGCGAGCTTCAGGCCACCACCGCCATCATCATCGGCTGCGACCATTACATCCTGTTCGGCACGGATTGCCTGCCGCAATACGTGATCGCGACCGGCGAGGTCGACGGCCCGATCGACCAGCTGCCCGGGCTGAAGCGCGGCCCGATCGAGAACCATAGCGATCTCGCCCGCCACATCGCCGAACAGGGCTTCGCCGAGGGCTTCGACTGGACGGTCGGCCGGTCGATGCAGGTCGATCATTCGATCGCCATCCCGCACCAGCTGTTGATCGCCCCCAATGCCGGGGTGAAGACCGTGCCGGTGATGCTGGCCTGCGGCGTCGACCCCTATATCCACAAGCGCCGCGCCTTCGATCTGGGCCGCCAGATCGGCCGGGCGGTGGCAAGCCATGCCGGTGACGAGCGGGTGGTGGTGATCGGCTCGGGCGGTATTTCGCACTGGGTCGGCACCGCCGAGATGGGCCGCATCAACCCCGATTTCGACCGGATGGTGCTGGATTGCGTCGCCCGCGGCGATGCCGAGGCGCTGATCGCGCTCGACGACGCCACCATCCTGGAACAGGGCGGCAATGGCGCCATGGAAATCCGCACCTTCATCTGCGCCATGGGCGCGGTCGGCGGCAGCCAGGCCCGGGTGATCGACTATCTGCCGGTCCCCGGCTGGATCACCGGCCTCGGCTTCGCCGAACTCGCCGCCGCCTGAGGAGACGCCCCCCATGACCGATACCACCCTGATCCGTCTTTGCGATGCGGCCGATCTTGCCGAAGGCGAAGTGCTGAAGATCGAGATCGACGGCCGCAAGCCGCTGGCCGCCACCCTGGTCGACGGCGTGGTCCATGTCTTCGATGACACCTGCCCGCATGCCGAGGAATCGCTGTCGAAGGGCTGGGTAGAGGATGGCCGGGTGGTCTGCCCTGTCCATTTCGCCGAATTCGACCTGGCCGACGGCAGTGTCCACAACGCCCCGGCGGGCTGCGGAAAGCTCCGCGCCTATGCGGCCGAACTGCGCGACGGCGCGGTTTTCGCCAGCCTCGGCTGAACGGTCCCGAAACGCGCGCCTGCGCCACAAAAAACACAAGCTCTCCCATCCGGTCCGCCCTTCGGAGGAACAAGTCATGTGCGACGCCAAGGCGCGCCCCGACATGCAGCCGGTCTACCCCAAGGCCGGCAGCTATCCCGATTTCGCCGATCTGGTCGACGACAGCCGCGCCCAGGTCGATCGCCGGGTCTTCATCGACCGCGCGATCTATGAAGCCGAGCTTCGGCAGATTTTCGGCCGGGCCTGGCTGTTCCTGGCCCATGAAAGCCAGATCCCCAATCCCGGCGATTTCGTGCGCACCTATATGGGCGAGGACGACGTCATCGTCGTCCGCCAGCGCAATGGCCGCATCGGCGCCTATCTGAATTCCTGCCCGCATCGCGGCAACCGGGTGTGCATGGTGGACAGCGGCAAAAAGGCCCGCGGCTTCATCTGCAATTATCACGGCTGGTCCTTCGGCATCGACGGCCGGCTGAACGGCACCGACGGCAAGGTCTATGACAAGGATCCCGGCTTTCAGAAATCCGAGATCGGCCTGACCCCGGTCGCCCAGGTCGCGAGCTACAAGGGCCTGGTCTTCGGCACCTTCGATCCCGAGGCGCCGTCGCTTGAAGACTATTTCGGGCCGTTCACCTGGTATCTCGACGTCATGCTCGACAATGACGAGGGCGGCACCGAATTCATCGGCGGCTGCGTCAAGTCCACCGTCGAGTGCAACTGGAAGTTCCCGGCCGAGAACTTCGTCGGCGACATCCTGCATGCCTTCTGGACCCATCAATCGGGTGCCGAGGCGATCCTGGGCGGGGCCGTCGATCTGGGCTCGCGCTATGACGAACGCGCCTTCCAGGCCAGCGTCTACGGCCATGGCATCGAGACCAATCTCGACAAGGTCGGCAACACCCGCACGCTGGGCTTTCCCGAGCTGAACGACTATGTGCTGGGCCGCTACGAGGCGGTCAAGGCGCGGCTGGGCGAGGTCAGGGCGCGGATGGTGGGGGCCGTGTCGTCCTGCACCGTCTTCCCCAATTTCTCGTTCCTGCCCGGCCAGGCGACCTTCCGCGTCTGGCATCCCAAGGGGCCGGACCGGATCGACCTCTACACCTGGACGCTGGTGAACAGGAACATGCCCGAGCGGATCAAAGAGCTTTACCGCAAGGGCACCATGATCACCTTCTCGCCGGGCGGCGTGTTCGAAATGGATGATGGCGAGAACTGGGAATACTGCACCAAGGCCAATCAGGGCTGGGTGACCCGGCATCAGAAGCTGCATTACGGCCTGGGCCAGGACAGCGGCTGGGCCGAGTCAAGCCTGCCCGGCCATATCCATCACGGCTCGCTCAACGACGCCAATCAGCGCCAGTTCTACAAGCGCTGGGCCGAATTCATGCGCTTCGACAGCTGGGGCGATCTGCAGCGCGCCGAGACCGCGCCGCCGGCCAAACCGCTGCCCCAGGCGGCCGAGTGAGGGAGGCGAGGATGACCGTGCAAACCGTTCCCATGCTGGACGAAACCCCCGTCGCCGACGAGCTGCTCCGCCGCATCGAGCGCTTCTATTACCGCGAGGCACGGCTGCTCGACCGCGAGGCCTATGCCGACTGGCTGACCCTGCTCGACCCCGGCATCCGCTATTGGATGCCGGCGATGGAGACCCGCAAACGCGGCGATCAGCGCGGGCCCTGGACCGATGGCGAGATGTCCTATTTCGACGATGATTTCGCCATGCTCAGGGTCCGCGTCGCCCGCTATGAACAGCCCTCGGCCTGGGCCGACAACCCGGCGACGCGGCATCTGCACATCGTGACCAACATCGAGGCGATCGAGACCGGCACCCCCGGTCTGGTGCGGGCTTTCTCGTGCTTCGAGAACGTGCGCAATCGCAACGAAAAGGACCAGGACGTCATCCATGGTCGCCGCGAAGACCTGCTGAAGCTGGAGGACGGGCGGATCACCATCGCCGAACGGCGGATCCTGATCGTGCAGAACATCCTGCTGTCCAAGAACCTCAACACCTTCTTCTGACAGACCTTATCCAAACTTTGGGAGGACGGCGTGATGACGGGCAGGGCCCTGGAAGGCGAGGCGGCGCTGGTCACCGGCGGCGGCAAGGGCATCGGCCGGGCGGTGGTCGACCGTTTCGTGGCCGAGGGTGCGCAAGTCGGCGTGCTTGTGCGCTCTGCGGCTGATGCCGAGGATCTGGTCCGCGCGCATGGCGACCGGGTGGCCCCGGTGATCGGCGATGTCCGGTCCTGGGACGACAATCTCCGCGCGGTAACCACGGTCGTCGAGCGCTTCGGCAGGCTGGACGTGCTGGTGCCCAATGCCGGCGTCTACGATTTCTCGGTGCCGTTCGAAGACCAGACCGGGCCCGAAATCGCCGCGCGTTTCGACGAGTTGATCGCCGTCAACGTCAAAGGCTATCTGCTGGCCGCGCGGGCGGCGCTGGAACCGCTTCGGGCCACGCGCGGGTCGATCGTCTTCACGCTGTCCTCCTCGTCCTTCTATGCCGGCGGCGGCGGGGTGCTCTACGTCACCTCGAAACATGCGCTGGTCGGCACGGTGCGCCAGCTCGCCTTCGAGCTGGCGCCCGAGATCCGGGTCAATGCCGTCGCCCCCGGCGGCACCCGCACCGGGCTTGGCGGTCTCGCCTCGGCCGGGGCGGAGGCCACGCGTCTGGATGCGATCGAGGGCTTCGACCGCATGGTGGCCAAGACCGTGCCGCTGGGCTTCCTGTCCGAGCCCGAAGACCATGCCGATGCCTATGTCCTGCTCGCCAGCCGCAGCGCCTCGCGCTTCATGACCGCGGTGATCCTGCCCTCCGATGGCGGGCTGGAGGTGCGCGGCGGCGGCCGGCGCAAGCGCGGCTGACCCGCGCCATCTGCAACCGGAGATAAAGAATGACCAATGACGTGGCAAGCCAGGTTGCATCGCTGAAAGACCAGCTGCGCCTGCCGGTGATCGTGGCGCCGATGTTCCTGGTCTCGGGGCCCGATCTTGTGGTGGAGGCCTGCCGGGCCGGGCTGATGGGCTCGCTGCCCGGGCCCAATGGCCGGACGATCGACGATCTGCGGGCCTGGTTCACCGACATCGCCACCCGGCTGGATGCCGCGCGTGCCGCCGGGGAGCGGCCGGCGCCCTGGGCCTTCAACATGATCACCCATCAGAGCTATGGCCGTTTCGACGACGAGATCGCGCTGGTGCAGGAGTTCCGCCCCGGCATCGTGATCACCGCGCTCGGCGGCCCGCATCGGGTGACCGATGCGGTGCACGGCTATGGCGGCCTGGTCTTCGCCGACGTCAATTCGGCGCGCTTCGCCCGCAAGGCGGTCGACAAGGGCGCCGACGGGCTGGTGCTGGTCTGTTCCGGTGCCGGCGGCCATACCGGCGAATATGCCATGCTCGCCTTCATCGACGAGGTGCGCAGCTTCTTCGACGGGCCGATCGTGGTCGGCGGTGCGATCAGCCATGGCCGCAGCGTTCGCGCCGTGGAACTGCTCGGCGCCGATTTCGCCTATATGGGCACCCGCTTCATCGCCACCCCCGAAAGCCTGGTCTCCGACGACTACCGCGCCATGGTGGTCGACAGCCGGATGGAGGATCTGGTGGCGTCGCGCGCCATCACCGGCGCGCTCGGCAACTGGATGCGGGCCTCGATCGAAAAGGCCGGCATCCCGCTCGATGCCATGAAGGCCGAGGCCAGGATCGATTTCTCGGGCGACATGCATTCGGGCGTGAAGGCCTGGAAATACGTCTGGAGCGCCGGCCAGGGCGTGGGGGCGGCCGATCGCGTCACCCCCGTGCGCGAGCTGGCCGACCGGCTGGTCGCCGAATATCTCGCGGCCTTCCGGGCCGAACGCACCACCCATACCGCCTTCGCCCGCCGCAATGGCTGGCAGGCCGCAGCGGAAGCCGCAGAATGACCCAGATCACCCCCGATATCCAGGCTGCGGCCGCGGCGATCTTCGCCGCGCGCGAGAGCCTGACCCAGATCCCGCCGGTGCGCGAGACCCATGGCATCACCGATGTCGAGGCCGCCTATGCCGTGCAGGCGCTGAACACCGCCCGCTGGATCGAGGCCGGCCGCCGCCCGGTCGGCGCCAAGATCGGCCTGACGTCGAAGGCCGTGCAGGATCAGCTGGGCGTGGGCGAGCCCGATTTCGGCACGATCTGGGCCGATTACGCCTTCGGCGAAGGCGATGTCGTACCGCTCCGCCGTTTCATGCAGCCCAAGGTGGAGGCCGAAATCGCCTTCGTGATCGGCCGGCGGATCGATGATCCGCAGATCTCGCTCACCCGGCTGACCGGGGCGATCGATTGCGCCTATGCCGCGGTCGAAATCGTCGACAGCGCCATTGCCGCCTGGAACATCCGCCTCGCCGACACCGTCGCCGACAATGCCTCGGGCGGGGGCTTCGCGCTCGGCACCGAACCCCGCCGGATCGGCGATGTCGATCTGCGCCTGGGCGGCATGGTGCTGAGCCTGAACGGCCGTCCGGCCTCGATCGGTGTCGGCGCCGCCTGTCTCGGCCATCCGCTGAACGCCACGCTCTGGCTGGCCCGGCGCATGGCGGAACTCGGCCGGCCGCTGGAGGCGGGCGACATCGTGCTCTCGGGCGCCCTGGGCCCCATGGTGCCGGTGGCCGCGGGCGACGTTTGCACCGTCGAGATCCAGGGCTTCGCGCCGCTTTCCTTCGTGTTCGGAGACTGATACCCATGACCAAGGTCAAATGCGCCATCATCGGCTCGGGCAATATCGGCACCGATCTGATGATCAAGATCATGCGCATGTCGAAGACGCTGGAGATGGCGGCCATGGTCGGCATCGACCCCGAGAGCGACGGGCTGAAGCGGGCCGCACGGCTCGGCGTCGCCACCACCCATGACGGCATCGAGGGGCTGCAGGCCCTGCCGGTCTATCCTGAGATCGGCATCGTTTTCGACGCCACCTCGGCCGGCGCCCATGCCCGGCACGACCGGCTGCTTCAGGCCGACGGCAAGCAGGTGATCGACCTCACCCCGGCCGCCATCGGCCCCTATGTGGTGCCGCCGGTCAATCTGGATGCCATGCGCGATGCCCCCAATGTCAACATGGTCACCTGCGGCGGCCAGGCCACCATCCCGATCGTGGCGGCGGTGGCGAGCGTTGCACCGGTGACCTATGCCGAGATCGTGGCCTCGATTTCCTCGCGCTCGGCCGGCCCCGGCACCCGTGCCAATATCGACGAATTCACCGAGACCACCTCGCGTGCCATCCGCGAGGTCGGCGGTGCCGGTGCCGGCAAGGCGATCATCGTGCTGAACCCGGCCGAGCCGCCGCTGATCATGCGCGACACGGTCTATTGCCTGGCGCAGACCCAGGACCGCGAGGCGGTCCGCGCGGCGATCGAGAAGATGGTGGCCGAGGTTCAGGCCTATGTCCCCGGCTATCGGCTGAAGCAGGCGGTGCAGTTCGAGGTGATCGGCGACAACGCCCCGCTCCGCATCCCCGGCGTTGCCGAGGCGGCCACCGGCCTCAAGGTCAGCGTCTTCCTCGAGGTCGAGGGCGCCGGCCATTATCTGCCGGCCTATGCCGGCAATCTCGACATCATGACCTCGGCGGCGCTGAAAACCGCCGAACGCCTGGTCGACCTGCGGCGCGAGAAGGCAGCCTGACCCATGACCGACATCATTGCGACCGACAGCACGGCGACCACCGAGCCCTTGCGCCTCTACGTCCAGGACGTCACGCTCCGCGACGGCATGCATGCCATCCGTCACCAGT
>MDTG01258066.1_pt1 | contig 11834 bp, 7 predicted proteins | sample 811421 | NCBI WGS metagenome assembly MDTG01 (sample SAMN05326645, study PRJNA326480) | marine metagenome | isolation source: seawater | place: Pacific Ocean: South East | collected 2011 | reverse complement strand
TCAGGTCCGGACGCCATCTGCAGCTCTCTGTGGACTAGATCACCTTGGATGCCCCCGAGAAAGCCAGAAATGACCTGATTCTGTTTCTGTGCGGTGCGCTCGAGGGCGCGGAGACGCAGATTGAAGTAGTAGAGAAGCATACCTGAGAGCAGAACACTCACCGCAATGGTGGCCATGAAACTGACCCCTTCGCCACCAAACAACATCTCGCTTGAAGCTATACCACACTTCTGAAACGAGGATTGAACGTATTACAGCGAGAGGGCCCCGACGATCTCTGAGGCCTCCGACACGACGGCTTCCGGATACTCCAGTGCACGGAGTACCTCGACCCCGCCCCTCACGCTTGATATCCCCTTGCCCAACTTGTAGCTGTACTCCATGCCTTGCGCTCCTTGGTCCGCCTCCATCCGGCGGTTCGTGATCCGCTTGTGGGAGCCGAGTCTCGAGCATAGCTCTAAAAAGTGGGTTGTCATGACGAACGACACGTTTGGATTCCCTCCAATATACCGCAGGAACGCTTCTGCGCTTCCAATCGCCTCGTACGGGTTCGTTCCCGAGTACAGCTCGTCGAACACGCAAAAGTGCCTGGAGCCGGCAGGAAAAGACTCGATCTCACTCAATATGTTCTTGCAACGCCGCGCCTCTGCCTGAAAAAGGCTATCTCGCCCGCCCGTATCGGGGATGTTGATGTAGCAGTGAATCTTGTCGTAGGGGGCCAATACAGCTTTGGAATAGAAGCCGTAACCGATTTGCTGAGACAGGAGGATGTTGAATAGTGTCGCTTTAAGCAGCGTCGTCTTACCAGCGGCATTCGGCCCCGTCACTAAAATGTGCTTGTCCAGGCCATATGAGTTCCGCACCGGACTGTCTCCAGCTGCGGGGAAGAATGCATCCTTGAAGCGGGTCTTTGAGGACGACCATCTGCACCCCTGCAGCTTGTGAGGGCCGAGTCGGCTCTGGATCTGGCGGAGGTTCTCTACATACCCACACCAGTCGAGGGCGTAGTCCAACACGGCCTTCACAGCCGGGTCCTGGTGAACCACGTAGAACGCCTTCATCGTCGCGCCCCATTCCTGCACCTTGTCCAGCGTCCGTTTCTGGGATGTTACGTCGGGTAAACCAGTGCATATTGCCTTCGCCTGCTGGATCATCTCCTCTTGGCGTGTGAGGAAAGGCGCATGGCTCTTTAGTCCGGATAGTCTCTTCTTGAATGACTCGGCCCTGGTGGCCCAGCCGCGAAGGAAGTCCTTGGCCGCCCGGACGTGCCGGCGCACAGTGGTCGTATTCGCGTAGAACTGCATACAGGAGCGAACGTTTTGGTACACTTGCATGGCGTAGAAGCCAAGCGATAGGCTGATGTAGAACTTCTGTTGGAGGGACGCCGATCCCAGGTCAAACAGCTTTCCAAGAGCATGGTGCTGCAGAGCAACGCGGAGGAGTTCGAGGTATGCCGAGAGGGATATGGGCCGCTTCCGGATCCGGAGCACGACGAAAGGGACCAGCATGATGAGCACTGGAGTGACCAAAGAAATGACTGGCGAGCCCAGGTTGTAGGCGGCGAGAATCATCAGGAAGAGAGGGACCTTGTTTAGCCACTTGATAGCACCTACGTCGACGAACTGGTAGTGGCTGTGGAAATCGTCCACGTCCTTTCCGGCCGCCGCTCGGCGTTGGAGCTGATCCCACAATGCCAGCACCTCGCGCTCCTCGTCCTCGGCGAGCGGGGGCGGAAGAGAACCGGCGATCAAGCGCTGGGAGTCCCGTAGAAAGCGACGGTCGGACGTGTAGAACTCTGCCCATTTGTCCATGGTTCTGGCGCCGAGTCCCTGGCGTGGACCGAGGACGTGCGAGTACAGCTGGGTCTCGTCGTCGCCTAGCAACTCGAGGTCGTCTACCAACGCGGTATCTAATGGCTGCCTATTTTTTAGCAAAGAAATGGGCAGGCTGAACGGCACCATATTGTAGATGGTGGGAAGAGCATTCGGGCGCCTAAACGTGCCTCTGCCCTATGTCTGCTGGGAGCTCGGTGATTGTGGTGGCGTAGTGCCGCTCGATCTCTCGCATGCGATGGGTGTCGCGCCGGGTCACGAAGTTGATGCCCATGCCCTTGCGTCCCCACCGACCCGAGCGGCCGATGCGGTGCAGATACGTCTCCACGTCGCGCGGAACGTCGAAGTTGATCACGGTGCTCACTTGTTGCACGTCGATGCCGCGCGCCGTCACGTTCGACGAGATGAGAACACGGGTCTTTCCACTGCTGAAGTCGGCATAGCTCTGCTGGCGCTCCTCACGCTCCATACCACTATGCATCTGACAGACAGGGAACTCGTCTGCCTGCATGGCATCGTAAAGGTCCTGCACGCGCCGAACGCTATTGCAGTAGACGATGCACTGGCTCAGCGTAAGCACCGAGTAGAGGTCTTTCAAGGTCCCGTACTTCTGTTCATCGTCGTCCAGAGCGACGTAGTGCTGCTGGATACCCTCGAGCGTGAGCATGTCCGCCTTAACCAGGATCTGGACCGGGTCTCTCATAAACTTATCAGTCAGAGAGTGCACTGCAGGAGGCATGGTGGCGCTGAAAAGTGCTATCTGGACGGACTGGCCAAGGAACTGGAAGATGTCGTACACCTGTTCCTTGAAGCCCTGGGAGAGCATCTCGTCCGCCTCATCCAGGATGAACACCTTGAGCGCGTCGACGCGCAGCCGTCGGCGCCGTAACATATCATGCACTCGACCAGGGCACCCCACGACAACGTGTGGCGGGTTGGACATCAGCGCAGATGCGTCTGCGTCGGTGGATGTGCCGCCCACGAGCAACTGGCTTCGCAACCCAGTCATCTTCACGGACAGGCGCTCTACGACCTTCTTAGTCTGCTGTGAAAGCTCCCGGGTCGGGGATAGGATGAGGACCTGGGTCTTCTGTAGCGAGGGGTCGACACGCTGCAGCGCAGCAATGGCAAAGCAGCCAGTCTTACCAGTTCCAGACTGCGCTTGGCCGACGACGTCCCTGCCCTGCACAACTGGCCGTATAGCGCGGGCCTGGATCGGGCTGGGCTTCTCGAAGCCTATTGCAAACACGCCCCGCAGCAGATCCGGGGATAGATCCATATCGTCCCAGTCCTCGATCGGACTCGTTAGGTCCTCGCCTTCGTCTCCGTGGCACTCGTTCGCCTGTTGCGCGCTGAGCCGCTCCGGTTCCTCGCACATGTGCACAACAGACACGGTGTCGTTTAAGTGTTAACGCAAAGCAACATAAGTGTACTCGGCACTCCTCTGCAATGTCGATGGGAGTCCTCATCCTGCCCCTCTCCACCATGCAGGCCATGGAGGCTACACGCCCGTCGATCCCTGCGGAGGCGATTGCAGCGGTTGCGTCCCTGTCGCAGCAGGTCAGCTCGCCCGGCTATGTGCGCACCCCGCAATTCACCCGACATCGCGCCCACGGGCGCCACCGGGCCAGGGGACAGGGAGGCGACACGGAGTGGGTCGGCTCAGACCGCAACAGAGCAGCTTTCAAAGCGACGATTCTGCGGAAGCGGGACGGGATGGAGGGGGTCATCGACAGGGTGCGAAAGCATTTGAACAAGATCTCTGACCGAACGTACGAAGCGCTGCGGGACAAAGCATTTCGGGAGCTGAGCGAGCACGAGGGGGCACAAGACTCCCTGGAGGTGTCGACGGCCGTGTTCAACCTACTGTCCTCAAACGCATTTTACGCTGGGCTGTACGCGCGCTTCTACACTGAGTTCCTGGCGCGGTTCCCGGCGATGCGGGCCACGCTAGACAGCAGCATGGAGTCCGCCGCCTCCCGACTTGCGGAGGTGGTTATCCAGGACCCGAAAGGAGACTACGATGCTTTCTGCGAACAGAACAAGCGCAACGCCACCAACCGTGCGAGGGCCAAGTTCTACGTGCAACTAGCGGCTCAGGGGGTCATTCCTGTCGAGCCCGTCATGCAGGTCGTCCAGGCGATACAAGACGCTCTGCTGGCTGCAGGGGACACCAGGGCCTCGGGGGGCACGCGCGACGAGCTTGCTGAGCGGCTGTTCGAGATGGTTACCGCGCTTGGGGCCACCCGACTGGAGGGGAGCGTGGGGTGGGCAGAAGTGAAGAGCAAGCTAGAGGCGTACGCACGCCAGCGGCCGAACGCGGCCAAGGGCATAAGCGGCAAGTCTGTGTTCCGTCACATGGACATCCTTGAGGGACTTCAGAAGCTGCACGCCAAGTGAGTATAGATTAGCATTGTGCTTTTCGGCGATACTACACAGAGATGACGAGCGAGGCGTGGTCGGTCACTGCCTTAAGGCTGTACTATCCAGCGTCGCGGACTAATGTCGCGCACGCTCTTGGGGACCTTCTGTCCCTGCGGGGAATCGAGGTCACCCCAGTGGGACGTCCATCGGCGCTCGACTTCCGTACGGTATCGGGTCGGCAAGCACCCTACTCTTTCGTTCTTGACCCTCAGTACCTATGGGGGCGCGGAGCCGGACCAGCCCACGTCACACCTCGGCCCGCGGCCGGGCGCTATTTCGTCTACATTACGGAAGAGTTGCCTAGGCGGGGAACGACCGCTCACGCGAAATTCGTGGACGACGACATACCGGGCCTCCTGAACGGTGCCCTCTGCGCCTACACCACCTTCCTCCAGAATCTAGATGGACACTCGATCGCGTGCGCCACACGCGTTCTGCCTCCCCCACTCGTGGTATTTGACGCCCCGCTACCGAGGTCGCGGTCGCGGTCATCGGATATCTTGTTCTTAGGAACTCCGGACTTCCGACAGGAGGCGATCATCAAGCACCTGCGGCGGGAGTGGAGGGTGCGAAGCACGAGCAGCTTGTGCGGACGTATCCTTTCCGATTCTCTGGCCGGCGCACAGGCAATCATCCTGCCTCGGTCGTCGAACGAGCGCCATCTGCCGGTCTGCAAGATGAGCGAGGTCATACTTTGTGGTGCGCCGATCGTTGCCGAGGCCCCCTCACTCGAGCGCCCCCGGCTATACGACGAACGCGTCACCTACATAGACTCAAGCGATGATCTGGAGGTACAAGCCAAGCTGTTCTCCACCGCCTTGACTGCGGCCATGCTAGGAAAGAGGAGCCAGACTTCGGAGGAAGAGATCAAGAGGGTAGAAGTGGCCCTTCTGCACGTGACCTATGACGCCCTGCTCGGCCTGGGCCGCCCGGGCCCCCTGCCCGGTTTCATCGCAGCTGTCCAGCGCTGGCTGGCCACGCCCTCCATCCACGCCACTGTGCGGTGGCTGTCCCAGGAACCCGCTTCCTGGCATGCGCTGAAAACCCGTACAATCACGGACGTGGCTCGCAGCATTCCTCCCATTCACGCCGCCGCGGGCCCCACGGTGACAACACTCTGTTTGTATTCTGGAGACCCCGAGGCTTGTGTCGCGTCGATTCGGGCCGTCACCGCAGCCTTTCCCCAGCACCAACACAGCGTGTGCTGTCCCCAGGATGTGACACACGTTGTAGCCAACTCTCTGGCAGCGGCGCGCGCCGAACACGTGCACGTTCTGCCAGTGGCGGCTAAAGAGGGCGAGTTCGCGGGGTGGCGCGCAGGAGTGCGCGCGCCGGAGTTATGGGAGAGGTTGGACTCGGCGTTCGTACTGGTCTACTCAGACGCCCTACTGCTGCGGTGCCTGCCGTTGGGGCGGTACACGGGGTTCGACGTGGTACAGTACAGTGATGCAGCTAGCGACCTTCACGTTGCGCTGGTCCGGAGGGAGGCTATAATACGCGGTCTTCGCGGGGGCCCGGTCGAGCACGGAGGCCCCTTTATCCCCGAGGCTGGGTTGAACTCACCTCCTCCGGACAAGTCGGCCCGGTTCTCCAGAGACATCTTCCCTGGGGCCAACAGCCTCATTCCGGGCCAGAATGTGGGTGCGCCTCCGGGGGTGCGGATAGGGATCGTCGACTCGTTTCACGCCGAGGAGCAGAGGCCCGGGCGCTGGGTGAGCAGCGTTATCACAGGGCTTCTATCCATCACCGGCACACAACTGTCGGTGTTCTCGGCCGTGCCGACGGGTGCCTGGGTCCGCGATGTCCAGGAGGCATGGGGCCAGCAGAGACCGTTGCATGGACTCGTCTGTCTGCCTCTTGACGCCACGGACCTCATCCGCGAGAACGATTTCGATCTGGTCATCGATGTGTCGGGCCGGCGTGGACCTCGCGTCCGACGCCGATTGTGTCCCCGCCAATGGCTCATGTGCATGGACCCTATGCGGGAGGGCTCTGCTTGGTGGAGGCCAAGCGCTGTGCGACAGGTGTTCGACCGCGTCATAGTGGGGTCGGCCGCGAACTACGCGAGGGCGGAGGAGCAAGGGATATCGTCGCCGGCGGCGGCACGAGGGCTTCTGGGGTTGGTGCCTGTGCCCAGCTATCGCCCACTAGATACGCCGGCTGCCAGGTGCGGCAGCGCGACTAAATTTGCGTGCATAGTAGCAACCGGGGAGGACGGCTGCGCGGTGGCGCGAGCATTCCGAAACACCAAGCTAAGTCCCTCGGTCAAGTTGACGATATTGTTCGAGGGCAAAGACCCGGCCGAGCTCGCGGAGATCCAAGGGGCGTGCGGAGACGGCGTGCGAGCCATGGTCCCGCCCGACGAGGCAACGCGGGTCGCCATTCTTCGGGACGCGAAGCACATCATACTGCTGGAAGACTGCGCCTCTATGCTCAACAGCGGGGGTATGCCCGACCAAGTGCTCTTGGCGATCCAGTGCGGCTGCACGCCGCTATGGAGGAGTGGCTCCGCCGCAAGCCTTGTGTTCATTGACAGGGTACACGGCGCGGAGTTCAGTGATCAAGAGGAGTTCGCCACAATCGTGCAGCATGCGTCCGCCGGACAACTGCTAGGCACGGCGGACGGTGCGGAAGATTGCCTGGGCATGCTATCCATGCACACCCGCGCGGGTCTTCGTCACGCGCTGCTGTCAATGATACTAGGTGGGCGGGGGGCAGTAGACTCGGATTTGCTAGGCGACTTCTTAGGGGACGATGTTCCGGACGGGGAAGAGAGCAGCTATGCGGACGAGGCTGTTGTGGCCAAACCCGAGACCGACCTGCTTCCCCTGGACTCGCCGATGCTGAATACGGCTCTTCCGTCGCCTAGCTACGGAGCTGCCCCGCCCCCGCCTCCTGCCAAGCGTGTGCACAGACGGCGCCGTATGGGCCTGGGGTTCCAAGCGAAGTGATCTTGGGATAAAACCTGGTCCTTGTGTACACGGAATGGCAACTTCCAAGCTGGATGCAGATCTAGTGTATCCAATTCGCCGCGGTCTAGAGCCTGCAGACAAGGACTTCGATGCGTTCACATACAGAACGGTCCTCCCGGGAGACTCCACGGAGACGACAATCGCTATCGGTCAACCTCTGGACACATTCCTTTCCCACGGGATCGTGGCCTACCCGATCTACAAGGTGGTGGACGACCGCGTGGCGGGCCAAATAGGCCTGTATGAGGTGCGAGATGAAGAGGTTCACAAGGTATTGGATGAGGATGGCGCACTGCAGCCCGACCGTCTCCTGCCGCCGCTCCTTTACCCGTCCAGCGACGCCGGGTCGCCGGTCGCAGGCGCTGCCGTGGACCATCCGGCTGCAGCGGCCGCACCAGTGACGGGGCGGGGGACTGCGACAGATATGGAGACGGCCAAGGAGAGCGCCGCCGCTCGCAAGGCTTACCGACCCGCCCGGAGGGCCGAGTGGATCCAGCGATTTATGCGGAGCGCCAAGTACCGGACCGTTGAGAATGACGCAGACGGCAACTGTCTATTTCAGTCCATCGAGCAAGGGCTCGCGACGGTGGGTCGGTCCGTGAGCATCCGGGATATGCGCGAGATGCTCGCGGCTGAGGCCACCCCGGACTTGTTCGACGCGTACTCGCTGCAGTACGCGGCGGCGAAGACCCAGTTCGAGGACGTCACGGCAGCGACAAAGCGCCTGACCGCCGAGTCTAGGTCACTGCGCAAACGGGCGCGGCGCGCTTCGGCCGCTATGCAGGGCAAGATCCTAGAGGAGGCCAGCGTAGTCACAGAGCAGCTGCAGAACGAGGAACGTATACGACTGGAGCTCGAAGAGCGGGTGGGCGAGTTCGAATTTATGAACGGGGTCGCAAGTTTGGAAGCGATGCGTGCCATTATTCAATCTACCGAGTACTGGGCGGATACATGGGCGGTCTCGACGCTGGAGCGTCTGTTGAACATCAAACTCATCATTTTCTCCAAACGGGCATTTGAGGACGACGACACAGACAACGTTTTGCTCTGCGGTCAGAGCAACGACTCGGTCCTGGAGCGCCGCGGCAAGTTCGAGCCGGACTTCTACATCTTGCTGAGCCTGAGCGGGGAGACAAGTGGGAACACGCACTATGAGCTTATCGAACATGAGGGGAAGGGCGCGTTCACGTTCGCGGAGCTCCCTTACCAGGTCAGGCATCTGGTGCTGATTCGCTGCTTGGAGAAGTTCGGGGGGCCCTATTCTCTGATTCCCGACTTTGTAGCGGCTCTCTCACAGGTGCAGCCCGCGGAAGACCACGCGCAGAGCTCCGCCTCGTCGCCACGCGGAAAAGCGATATTTCAGATGTACGGGAAGAGCGCCGGCGGACCTATGCCTGGCCAGGGGACAGGGGAGACCCTGGGGCGCCAGGACCCCCATGACTATAATGATCTACTAGCCATACCCAACTGGAGGCGCCTGATAGCCGACGACGGCCCCAGCGCAAAGGACATTGCGGCTGACGACTGTGCCTTTTGCCTAGAGCTTGACGGGCGCAGATGGGCAACGGTGCGCCACTATGCTCTTGCTGCCAGATACGCTGTTGGGAACCCCGAGTTTAGCGCGAGACTGGCGTACGACTCTGGGGACAAGTTGGGGCGCGATTTGGATCTGGCTGCACGGGTGACTCGCGGCACCCGGCTTCGCAAAGGCGACCCTGAGCCCCCCGAGGAGGACCCAGACGCAGATCAGCAGGAGGATGAGGCAGCCAGAAGGGCCCGGGACGTCAAGTTCGCCTCTGGAACGCGGGCGCGCGCTGCGCTACTGGGAACGGGGAACGCCGCCTTGCGGCTGTACACTCGCGGAGCACCCGCTCGAGACGCAGTGGAACTGATGGAACTCAGGGACAGACTGCGGGGCAAGAAGCGCGCACCCAGCAAGGCAACATAAACGCTGTACCTATAACAAGAGAAATGGAGCTCTCAAGCACGACTTTGAAAGCTTCGTTGCTGGCAGCAGAATGGTCGAAAACGCATACTCCGATAAGCACTATGCGTTTGAATGGAAGGGCTAGGTCCGTCCTGCTAGGACTGCACAGACGTATCCGGCGTGCGCACGAACTGGCGACGGAGATGGTCAGCGGCGCCGCACCGGGAGTGCGTAGAAGCACCCTCGCGGCTCACCGGGGCAAGAGCCCCTCCGGCACGTCTCGCTTCATGCCGGGCAACATAGGCAAGTATATCAAGTCCAATCAGTTGTACCAGCTTCTCTACACGTGCACCTGGGGTTCGAGGAGGGAGCCGCGCACAGCTCGGCTGCGGTTTGCCGTGTACGAGCAACTCGAGCTTGTGGAGCGGACTCGGTTCGACGATATGGCTGTGCGTGCACTCTCATGGCTACTGGTCTGTTCGGATATCGCGCCCCGTTCGTGCTCGACGGACCTTGATGTACACTTCCTGCGCGCCCCGTTCTGCCGCCAGCTTCCCGCTAGCGGGGCGACCGTCCTGGGCCCCTTCCAAGTGAACGGTGGCTACGCGACGGCGTGCGCGCGGGCCGGGGAGGTCGTGGTGTACAGGGTGGAAGAATGGTTCAAGGTGTTCGTGCACGAGACGTTTCACGCCTTTGGCCTGGACGCTGGGGCGGGAATTCCTGATCTGACCCAGCTGTCTCGGAGCCTCCTACCGGTCGAAGCATCGCACGATGTCAGGGAGGCCTACACAGAAACGTGGGCGCGCATTATCAACGTTATATACTGCGCCGGGCGCAAGGAGAAGACGTTTCTTAAGATGTGCCTTCCCCTCCTAGCGCTGGAGAGAACATTCAGTGTGATCCAGCTGGGTAAAGTTCTCCGGCACATGGGTACGAACATCCAGTGTATCCAAAGCGAGGATGCGCAGCGTGTGTGTGGATACCGCGAGCACACCAATGTACTGTCCTACTATATCCTGGGCGGTGCTTTGATGCATAATCTGGGTTCATTCCTCTCTTGGTGCGCTGTGCACGCGCATGGCTTCATCTATTTCAGTCCCGGGCCCCGTAGGCAGGCGTCGTTTGGGAACCTTCTGACCGAAGCCGTACACTCGCCGTCCTTGGCAGGCGACCTTGCAGCCTTCTCTCGGTGGCCCGGCGTGACTGACGGCTTGCAACGATCGTTGCGCATGACGATCGTGGAGTGCTGGGACGGAGGGACCCAGAATTGATTGCGATCAGAGAGCCGGAAGTCTACCACAAGCAACATGGGCATTCACCGTCTCAATCAGTTCCTGCGCGAGAACGCTGGCTCCCGCATCCAAGAGATCGCTCTGGCAGATCTCCGGGGGAAGAGGATAGCAGTGGACGCAAGCATTTATATGTACCGCTTTCTCGGAGAGCGAGGCCTGCTCGCGGGAATGTATCAGATGTGCAGGCTCTTTCAGGCGTGGGGCATCGACCCCGTCTTCGTCTTCGACGGTCGTCCCCCGAAGGCGAAAAACGATTCGCAGCAGGAGCGCCAGAAGCGCAAAGAGGAGGCATACGTTGCCCACCAACGGCTAGAGGCCGAAGTTCGTTCCGGGTCCAGAGAGGCAGATGCCATGACCAACGCAGAGTTGGAGCAGCTTCGTCGGAAAAGCCTCCGACTAGGCCGACGTCGCATCGGAGAGGTGAGGGAGCTCCTGCGGCTGTTAGGCGTTGCACAGGTGGACGCCCCAGAGGAGGCGGACTCGTTGTGTGCAGGACTCGTAGCTAGTGGCGACTGTTGGGCATGCTTGAGCGACGACACTGACCTATTCGCGTGTGGCTGCTCCCGAGTTCTGCGCCATATGGACCTGCATGCGGGTAACTGTGTGTTGTACGATTGGGACGGACAGCGCGGGGAGCTCGGAATCAGCCAAGATGAGTTTCGTTGTGTCTGTGCCGCTGCGGGCTGTGACTACGGGCCTGGCGTACCAGGCGTGACTGTGGAGGAAGCATGGAGGCTGTGGGTTCGTTGGAAGGTCGCGCCGCAGGGCCTTGGGCTGATCGAATACATGATGGGTGTTGGTGCGACGTGGCGCGGTGGAAGCGAGAAGGCGCTGAACCAAGCGGTCGACCTGTTCAGGAAGATGGGTAGCGAGCGGCACGTGGGACCCTCGGCGGAAGAGCCGGATGCGGCGGGCGCTCGGGCGTTCCTCGAAGAGCACGGCTTCGTGTTCCCCGAGGGATAAAAACGACCTCGGAGATTCTCGGTTGGGTGTACAATGGGGCCCACGACGATGCCAAGTCAAGATGGTCAGGCCGGCCACGCCAAGGCGCTGGATGTAGGAAAGCGGGCCACGAAAACCTCCCGTCCCCGGGTGCGGGCTGATAATTTTCGTGTATTGGCTTATGGCGAGCACGCCGACTTGATTGAGCGAAACTATAAGAAGGATTTCTTGAAAAAGATGTGTGTGCACTACGGTCTGCGTGTCGGGGGGAACAAGGACCAGCTGCAGCATCGGGTCCACGAGCACCTGAGGCTGTCTGCTCCTGCGGCGCGCCTTCAGCGACTCTACCGGCGGCGGCTCATCCGGATATGCTCCTCGCTCCGGGGACCGGCATACCTAAGACGGGGGGCGGGTGTGAATGACACTGACTTTTTCAGCATGGCTC
>MDTG01227919.1_pt1 | contig 11834 bp, 10 predicted proteins | sample 811421 | NCBI WGS metagenome assembly MDTG01 (sample SAMN05326645, study PRJNA326480) | marine metagenome | isolation source: seawater | place: Pacific Ocean: South East | collected 2011 | reverse complement strand
GCATGGTGTCTTTCTATTACAGATATTGATCCAATAAAATTTAATTTAATTTTTGAAAGATTTTTAAACCCAGATAGGATATCTATGCCAGACTTTGATATAGATTTTTGTGAGGAAAAAAGAGACTTAGTTTTTGAATATTTAAACAAAAAATACAAAGACAGCGTTGCTCATATAATAACTTTTGGAAAACTTAAAGCAAGAATGGTAATTCGTGATGTTGGAAGAGTGCTAGGTATGCCTTATGGATTTATTGATAGTATCTGTAAAATGATACCTTTTGATCCCTCTAGACCAATGACTTTACAAGAATCTATAAATGTTGAACCAAGATTACAAAAACTAATCAATGATGATAAGCGTGTAGATAGGCTTGTAAAATTATCTCTTAAACTTGAGGGATTAAATCGTAATGTTGCAACGCATGCTGCTGGTGTTGTTATAGCAGACAAAAAATTAACAGATACCGTGCCTTTGTATAAAGATAATACTGCAGAATTGCTGTTGCCCTCAACTCAGTTTGATATGTATTCTGCTGAGAATGCAGGCTTAATAAAGTTTGATTTTTTAGGTCTAAAAACTCTTACTGTAATAGACAAAGCCCAAAAACTTGTAAATAAAACAAATTCTAAGTTCAATATAGAAACAATTGATTATGAAGATCAAAAAGTTTTTGATTTATTATCTAGTGGTAAAACCGTTGGTTTATTTCAACTTGAAAGTTCGGGGATGAAAGATGCTCTTGTAAATATGAAACCTAACAGATTAGAAGATATTATTGCTTTAGTGGCATTATATCGACCTGGACCAATGAGTAATATTCCAATTTATAATGAATGTAAGCATGGAAAAAGAGAACCCGATTATCTTCATCCAAAATTGGAGGAGATATTAAAACCAACTTATGGTGTAATAATATATCAAGAACAAGTAATGCAAATAGCTCAAATTTTATCAGGTTTTACGGCAGGAGAGGCAGATATATTAAGAAGAGCAATGGGAAAAAAAAAGAGAGCAGAATTAGAAAAACAAAAACAGAGATTTGTAGAAGGAGCGTACAAAAATGGAATAAGCAAGGATATTGCAGCTGGAATTTTTCTAAAAATAGAACCATTTGCAGAATACGGATTTAATAAAAGTCATGCTGCGGCTTATGCAGTTATTGCCTACCAGACAGCATTTTTAAAAACTTATTATCCACATGAATTTTTTGTTGCCTCAATGTCTATGGAGCTATCAAATCAAAAAAAATTAAGTGAATTTTATGAAGAATTGAAAAGGCTTAATATTTCAATAATAAGACCTGATATAAATAAATCTCAAGCAGATTTTTCATCTGATGGAAAAAACTTCTTTTATGCGTTAGGAGCAATCAAAAATGTTGGTTTTGAGGCAATATCAAATGTCATTAAGGAAAGAGTAAGGCATGGAGAATTTAAAAACATTATTGATTTTATTAATAGGGTTAATCCCAAAGACATAAATAAATTACAATTAGAAGGATTGGTTCAAGCTGGAGCCTTTGATAATTTGAATATCAATAGACAGGCATTATTTAATTCAATACCAAATATAATATTAAAGTCTAAAAATCTTTATGATAATAAATCAGCTAATCAAATAGACCTTTTTGGAAATCAAGAAAATGAAGAAATTAATTTTATAGACAAAACCGAAGAGTGGAATTCTGATATTAAATTAACCAAAGAGTTTGAAACATTAGGTTTTTACATTTCGGATCATCCTTTAAATCAGTATCAATCTATTTTTAATCAATATAACATTACTAGTTATGAAGATTTTGAGAATAAAAAAGATATAATAAGTTCAAATGTTGCTTGTACTGTGCTTAAAGTACAAGAAAAGAAAACCCAAAAAGGTAATTCATATGCAATTGTAAAATTTTCTGATTTATCTAATGTATTTGAAATATTCATTTTTTCAGATATTTTTGAAGTAAATAGAGATGTATTGATTGAGGGAAATTCTCTAATGTTAACATTGACAAAGAATTTTACTGATAAAGAAAAAACGCAAAAAAGAATTAATGTAAAAAAAATAGTTTCTCTAAAGGATGTAGTAAATACACAAATTAAAAATATAACATTTAAATTTAATGATATTAAAGATATTAATATTATAAAAAATCTTCCTCAAGAAGAGGGCGAAACAGAAGTCAAAATTTTATTAAATAAAGAAAAAGAAACTGTTATTTTAAAGCTTAAAGATAAAAGAAAAGTTAATAATAAGGTTATAAATTCACTTAATTTACTTAAAAATGTTGTAAATGAATAAAAAAAGGTTGTTTTTTATAAAATAACTTGTATTTATCTCACAAATTAACACGCACACAATTAGTGGTTTTAAACCTCCGGTCCATTTGTGGCAATAATTGTGGTGGCTTAACCGGGAATAAATATGAAAATACCAAAAATATCCATAGAGCAACTTTTAGAAGCAGGAGTTCATCTTGGTCACAAGACACTAAGATGGAATCCAAAAATGAAAAAATATATATTTGGAAAAAGAGACTCCATCCATATTATTGATTTAACTCAGACACTTGAATTAACTAATACTGCATTAGAAAAAGTTCATAATACAGTTTCTTCTGGTGGTAAAATATTATTTATATCTACAAAAAAACAAGCATCCGAAGCAGTAGCGCAACTTGCAAAAGATACAGATCAGTATTTTGTAAATTATAGATGGCTAGGTGGCATGTTAACTAATTGGGGAACCATATCAAACTCAATTAAAAAATTAAATAAGATTAATTCTGATCTTTCAGCTGAAAATAGAGGTTTCACAAAAAAAGAATTATTAAAAATGAGTGGACAAAGAGACAAATTGCAAAGATCCTTAGGCGGAATAATGGAAATGAAAAAAATTCCAGATTTAGTTTTTATTATAGATACAAATTACGAGTCTCTAGCAATAAAAGAGTCTATAAAATTAGGTATTCCAATTATTGCGATTCTAGATACTAACTCTAATCCAGATGGTATAGATTATCCTATACCTGGAAATGATGATGCGAGAAGATCAATAGATTTATATTGTAATATGATGAAAGAAACGATTGATGATGCAAAAAAAAATATTAAACCTGAGATAATAGAAACAAAGCAGGTTGAAAAAAAACCTGATTTTAAAAAGGATCAAATTCAGAAAAACACAGATAAAAAACTAAATTAATAAAAAATGAGTGATTTAGAAAAGGTAAAAAAATTAAGACAATCGACAGGTGCAGGATTTAAAGATTGTAATTCAGCTCTAAAAGAATCTAATGGTGACTTAGAAAAAGCAGCTGAAATTTTAAGAGTAAAAGGAATTGCCAAAGCTTCAAAAAAAATGTCAAGGGAGGCAAGAGAAGGTGTAGTTGTTATTAGCGGTGATACAAAAAAAACTTCTTTAATTGAGGTTAATTGTGAAACTGATTTTGTTGCAAAAAATGAAAATTTTATCAATTTTGTAAAAGAACTAAGTGAATTAAATAATCAATGTTCATCAAATTTGGAGAACTTGAAAGTTTCTAAAATGTCTGATGGCAGCACTGTAGATGAAAAATTAGTTTCCTTGATTGCAAAAATAGGTGAAAAAATAACAATTGGGAAAGCTTTAACAATTAATAATTCTAATTCACAAAACTTTACATATCAGCATTCAGTTATAAAAGATAATGTTTCAAAATTAGGTGTTATAGTCTGTTTAGAATTTAATGAAAATAATGAACAATTGAATATTTTTGGGAAACAATTATCTATGCATATTGCTGCTTCAAATCCTTTAGCTTTAAATAAAGATGATATAGAAAAAGATATAATTGTAAAAGAGCAAGAGCTTATAGCTGAGGAATTAAAAAATTCAGGAAAACCAGAAGAAATAGTAAAAAAAATAAGTGATGGTAAAATAAGTAAATTCAAAGAAGAAAATAGTCTAATGACACAAAATTGGGTTATGGAGCCTAAAAAGAGAGTTAAAGACATATTATCAGAAATCAATATTCCTGGTCTAAAGGTTAAAGAATTTGCTAGAGTAAAAATTGGTGAGTAATGTTTAAGGATAAAACCTATCAAGATAAAATGTCAAAAACTTTAGAAGTGTTTTCAAAAGATCTTAATTCATTAAGAACAGGTAGAGCAAATGCAACTATGCTAGACTTAATAAGAGTTGATGTATACGGTCAAAAAATGCCAATCAACCAGCTTGGAACAATTACAACACCTGAACCAAGATCTATCAATATTCAAGTTTGGGATATAAACAATGTCGCTCATGTTGATTCCGCAATAAAAAAATCTGAGTTAGGCTTAAACCCGCAGATTGATGGACAATTAGTTAGACTACCTGTGCCTGATCTGAGCGAAGAAAGAAGAATCGAACTAAAAAAAATTGTTAAATCAACTGGTGAAAAATGCAAAGTTTCAATAAGAAATATAAGAAGAGAAGCTAATGATGAGTTAAAAAAATTACTAAAGGCAAAAGATATATCTGAAGATGATGAAAAAAAATTTGAAAAAATTATACAAGAATATACCGATAAAAATATAAATTTGATTGATGATAAAGTTTCATCAAAAGAAAAAGAAATAATGAAGATATGAATTCTCCCAAACATGTAGCCATAATAATGGACGGCAATGGCAGATGGGGAATAAAAAAAAAAAATTCAAGAAATTACGGACATAAAAAAGGATTAGAAGTTGTAGAAAAGATTATCGAAGCGGCAATAGAAAATAAAATTAAATATTTAACTTTATTTGTATTTTCAACAGAAAATTGGAAAAGGCCTTTAAATGAAATTAACTACTTATTTAAAATTTTAAGTAATTATATAGATAAAAAAGTCAAAAATTTAATTAAAAATAATATTAAAATTAAAGTAATTGGAAATACAAATCCTTTTCCCAGGAAGTTAAAGCAAAAAATTAACAAAGTGCAGCAATTAACAAAATCAAACACAAAGATTCAAATAAACATGGCGTTAAATTATGGATCAAGACAAGAATTAATAAATACTATAAAAAAATTAAAAAAAAAAAATATAAAAATTAATGAAACAAATATTGAAAATAATTTGTACACACATGGCATACCAGATCCAGAAATTTTAATTAGAACAGGAAATACAAATAGAATAAGTAATTTTTTAATATGGCAATGTATATATTCTGAGATTTTTTTTGAAAAAAAAATGTGGCCTGAATTTAATAAAATTGATTTTAAAAAAATTATTATAAAATTCAGAAAAATAAATCGTAATTTTGGTGGTTTAGGTGACTAATCTCAGTAAAAGAATATACACATCTTTAAGTCTTATTGTTATTTTTATTACGTCTATTTATAATAATTTAATTTTTCTTTTGTTTATAATTTTTTGTTTTTATCAAATTTTTTATGAGTTTTATAATTTATTAAAAAAGATTTTTCAGTATAAAAGAAAGATATATTTATATTTTTTTTTATTTTTAATATTATTATTCTTAACTTATTTAATTTGTTTTGTGTGGATGAATTTCACATCTAATTATCAATTAGATAAGATCTTTTTGTTTTTATTAATTTCTATTTCAATATCAACCGATATTGGTGGATATATTTTTGGAAAAACATTTAAAGGAAAAAAAATAACAAAAATTAGTCCAAATAAAACATACTCGGGTATGATTGGATCTTACATTATGTCTGTATTTGTAGCATATTTTTTTTTTAAAAATTTTATAAATATTCAAAACTTATTAATCATAGCTTTTTTTGTTTCAACTATTTCACAAATAGGAGATTTATTTATTTCTTATTTAAAGAGAAAAGCAAATTTAAAAGATACAGGCTCAATTCTTCCAGGACATGGAGGTATATTAGATCGTTTTGATGGATTAATTTTTGTTTTAACAATAGGATCTTTGTCAAAAATTATTTTATGATAAAGGAAGTTATAATTTTAGGTTCTACCGGCTCAATTGGAAATACAACATTAAATATTATTAAAAAAAATAAAAATTATAAGATTGTACTTCTTTCAGCAAACAAAAATATAAATAAGCTATTAAAACAGGCAATAAAATTTAAAGTTAAAAATGCCATAATAGAGGATGAAAATAAATATAGAAAATATAAGGACTCTTTTATAAAACACAAAATAAAATTATATTTAGGGTTTAATAATTTAAAAAATATTTTTAAAAAAAAAACATCATATTGCATTAATTCAATTGCAGGAATTGACGGACTTGATCCAACATTAAAAATTATTCCTTATACAGAAAAGATTTTAATAGCTAATAAAGAATCTATTATATGCGGATGGCATATTATTAAAAAAGAATTAGATAAAAACAATACACAATTTATACCAATTGACTCAGAGCATTACTCCATATGGAGGCTAATAAAAAATGAAAATAAAAAATATATAGATAAAGTAATTTTAACAGCATCTGGAGGACCATTTTTAAAAAAAACAAAAAAACAATTAATTAATGTTAAACCCAAGTTTGCATTAAGACATCCTAACTGGAAAATGGGAAAAAAAATTTCAATTGACTCAGCTACTATGATGAACAAAATTTTCGAATTAATAGAAGCAAAAAAAATATTTGATTTAAAAAAAAAAGAATTATCTATTATTATACACCCTATATCATTTATACATGCTCTTGTATTTTTTAAAGGAAATATAATTAAAATCTTAGCTCATGAAACTAATATGTCTATTCCAATTTCTAATGCATTAAGTATTTATAAAAAAACATCAAATAAAAAAATTTTAAAGCAATTAAGTTATTTGAATAATTTAAAGTTTGAAAAACCTAAAACTACTCAATTTCCACTACTATCAATTATTAAATTAATACCTGAGCATAATTCCTTTTTTGAAACAATTTTAATTACTCTAAATGATTGTTTGGTTCACAAATATTTAAAAAATGAGATAAATTATTATTCTTTACAATTAAATTTATTAAAATTGATTAAAAGTCCTTTTTTAGTGAAATATTATAAATTAAAACCGAAAAATATTTATGATATAAAAAAAATGATTAAAGTTACGAATAATTATTTAAAAAATAAAATAATTTATTATGAAAAGTAAAATATATCTGTTTCAAAAAATTATATTTATAACAATATTTCAGTTGTTTATTTTTCAAATTTCATTTTCTGACACAATAAAAAATTTTAATATTCAAGGAAACGATAGAGTAGCTGATGAAACAGTTATAATGTTTTCTTCATTAAAATCAGGAGACAATTTAAATCAAGATATTTTAAATGATGCTTTAAAAAATCTTTATTACACAGATTACTTTAAAACAGTCGATATTTCTTACAAAAATCAAATAGTAACTATTAAAGTCGTCGAAAACCCAATAATCCAATCTGTATTAATTGAAGGAATTAAAGAAAACAACATAAACAAAAAAATAGCTGAAGTTACATCAAAGATTGAAAAATATCCTTTCGTCGAAAATAAAATTAATGAACAAGTAATTTTATTAAAGAATATATTAAGATCATTCGGATATTATTTTGTAGAATTAGAGACTTCAATTACTGTTAACAATAATAATACAGTTGATCTAAAATATAATTTTAACTTAGGTGAAATAGCTAAAATAAAAAGAATAAACTTTATTGGTAATAAGATCTATAGTGATACAATTTTAAGAAATGTAATATTATCAGAGGAATCAAAATTTTGGAAATTTATAACCAGAAATAAGTTTTTAGATGCAAATAGAATTAATGCAGATTTAAACAGATTGAATAATTTTTATAAAAATCGAGGTTTTTATAATGCTAAAATTAAGTCTACAACCGCAGTTATAACAGATGAAAATCAATTTGAATTAATATTTAATATAAATGCCGGTAATAAATTTTTATTTGATAATATTAAATTTTCAGATAGTGAAAAATTGCAATTAAAAGATCAAAAAATATTTACAAAAATATTTGAAAATTTAAAAGGCAAAAACTACTCAAAAAAAAAAATTAATAATCTTATTGATGATATTAATAATTTTACTTTGAAGAATGATTTTGTTTTTTTAAATGCTAGTTATGATGAAATTATAAAAGAAGATAATAAAATAGATATAGTTATTTATTTAAAAGATCTCGATAAAATATTTGTAGAAAGAATTAATATATTTGGAAATTTTATAACAGATGAAAAAGTTATTAGAAATTCATTGATAATTGATGAGGGCGATGCATTTAATGACGTTCTATTTAACAGATCAATTTCAAACATAAAATCTTTAAATATATTTAAAGATGTTAAGTATAAATCAACAGATATAGATAAATCAAATAAAGTTATCGATATAATTGTTGAAGAAAGACCTACGGGTGAAATATTCGCAGGGGCAGGCACTGGTACAACAGGATCTAACATTACCGCGGGTGTTAAAGAAAATAATTATCTTGGTTTAGGAATCAAGTTAGATACAAATTTAACTCTTACAGAAGATTCTATTAAAGGGAAATTTTCAGTACTAAATCCAAATTATAATAATACAGATAAATCAGTTAAAACAGTTATCGAAAGCTCATCTGACGATTTTTTCAGTTTAAGCGGTTATAAAACAAGTAAAACTGGCTTCGTAATTGGTACTGAATTTGAGCAGATGAATGACTTTTTCATTAATATAGAAATGTCTAATTATTATGAAAATTTAAAAACCTCATCTTCGGCAAATAGTATTGTTAAGAAACAAGAAGGGTCATACTATGAGAATCTTCTTACTTATGCTTTAAAGTATAATAGGTTGGACCAAAATTTTCAACCAACTGATGGGTATATTAATTATTTTGAGCAAACATTACCACTAATTTCAGATGATAGATCTTTAGAAAATAAATTCACAAGTTCTAGTTATCATTCCATTACAGATAATATTGTAGTTTCTTCACAATTTTATTTGAATACAATTAATTCATTGGATGATGATGTAAGAATATCTAAAAGAGTTTTCATTCCAGCCAGACGTTTAAGAGGTTTTGAAAGTGGTAAAATTGGACCAAAAGATGGTAACCAATACATTGGTGGCAATTATGCTACTGCTTTAAATATAAACTCAACTATACCTAATATACTTTTTGAAAATGAAAATGTTGATTTTAATATATTTTTAGATGCTGCTAATGTTTGGGAAGTTGATTATAATAGCTCATTAGACTCCAATAAGATTAGATCGTCGGTTGGTATTGCTATTAACTGGTTTAGTGCAATAGGACCTTTATCATTTTCTTACGCAGTACCACTTAGTGATGCTAGTACTGATAAAACTGAAAATTTTAGATTTCAAATTGGAACTTCATTTTAATGAAAAAAATATTATTCATATTTGTAATTTTATTTTATCAAACCAATGTCTATTCAAGCAATATTGTCTATTTAGATGTACAATATATTATTGATAATTCTAAGCTAGGAATTTTTTATAAAAATAATGTTAAAATTATACAAGACGAAAATAATTTAAAGCTTAAAAATAAAGAAAAAGAAATTAAAGATAAAGAAGCAGAAATTAACAATCAAAAAAATATTTTAAATAAAGATGAAATCGAAAAAAAAGTTAAAAAGCTCAACGAATTAATTAAAAATTATCAAATAACTAGGGGAGATTTAAACAAAAAAATTATAGATAAAAAAAAAAATTACACATCCAAAATTTTAAATATACTGAATCCCTTATTAACAGATTATGTTGATAAAAATGGTATTATTTTAGTAGTTGAAAAAAAAAATATTTTGGTAGGAATTAAATCTTTAGACATAACTCCAAATATATTAAATATTTTAAATAAAGAAACAGATAAAAAAAATCTTTTAAATGAAAATTAAAAACATATTTTTTAAAAAAAAAAAACATATAAGTTTAACACAAATTTATCAGATCTTAGGATTAAATAAAAATTTAAAAAAAAATACAAAGATTATAAATATTGCTGATTTACATAACGCGAGTAGTAATGATATATCTTTCTTTAATAGCATTAAATACTTAAATGTTTTAAAAAATTCTAAAGTTAAATTTGTTATATCTGAAAAAAAACATTTAAATATAATTAATAATTATTGTCATCCAATAATCGTAAAAAATGTTTTTAAAGCAGTATCCTTGATAACTGAAATTTTTTACCCAAATTCACTTAATGACGCTGTAGATTTTTCTTTATCAAAAGTTAATAAAAAAAAATATACAAAAGTAGAATTTGGCAATAATGTTTTGCTTGGAAAAGGTGTTAAAATTGGAAAGAATTCAATTATTGGTCATAATACTTTGATTGAATCAAATGTACATATAGGTGATAACTGCATAATTGGAAATAACGTTCTTGTTAAAAATACTATCGTTGGTAATAATGTAAGAATTTTAGATGGTAGTATTATTGGAAAAAAAGGTTTTGGCTTTTTTCCTGATAAAAATTTAAATATTAGATATCCTCATATTGGAATGGTAATTGTTGGGGATAACGTCGAAATAGGTTGTAATAATACTATTGATAGAGGTTCCTTATCTAACACGATAATAGGAAAAAATACTTTTATTGATAATCAAGTTCATATTGCACATAACGTCAAAATTGGTAATAACTGCATTATTACTGGACAAGTTGGATTTGCTGGTAGTTCAACTATTGGTAATAATGTATCTATAGGAGGCCAAGCTGGTATTTCGGGACACTTAAAAATTGGAGATAATGTTCAAATAGGCGGAGGTAGTGGTGTCATCAAAAATATACCAGACAATAGTAGAGTGATGGGATATCCTGCAAAAAATATAAGATTTTTTTTAAAAGAAAATAAATAAATGACAGAGCATTTAAATAAAAAACAAATTGAAGATTTACTACCTCATAGAGAGCCTATGCTACTTATAGATGAGTTGATCAATATAAAAAAACTTAAATCTGCAACGGCTATAGTAAATGTACGAAAAGATAGTTTTTTTGTGCAAGGACATTTTCCAGGAGAGCCAGTTATGCCAGGTGTTCTAATCGTTGAAGCTTTTGGTCAAGCTGCTGCAGCTCTGACAGCCGCCGGTATTGATAAAGAGACGTACGATAATAAATTAGTTTTTCTAATGACTATTGATAAGGCAAGATTTCGAAATCCTGTAATACCTGATTGTAAATTAGAGTTAAATATTGAAGCAGTCAGATCTCATGGAAGAGTATGGAAATATAAAGGGGAGGCTGTGGTCGATGGAAAAAAAATGGCAGATGCTCTTTGGGCCGCAACAATTGTTGATAGAAAGAAATAATTAGTAGTAATTCTTGATAAGCAATTAAATTAAAATTTGTTATTTATTTAATGTGATACATCCAACGGCAATTGTTGATAAAAAATCTAAAATTTCAGACAATGTAGAGATTGGAGCTTATTCTGTAATAGGTCCAGAAGTAGAAATAGCATCAAATTCAAAATTACATTCACATGTGAGTATTAAAGGAAATACAAAAATTGGAAAAAATAATGAGATTTTTCCTTTTGTCTCAATTGGAACACCTCCACAAGATTTGAAATATAAGGGTGAAGAGAATTCTATAATTATTGGTGACAACAATAAACTTAGGGAATATGTTAATATTAATCCAGGTACATCTCAAGGAGGAACAATTACTAAAATTGGAAGCAATAATTTATTGATGGTTTACTGTCATGTAGCTCATGATTGTAATCTTGGAGATAACATAGTTTTGGCCAATAACGTACAAGTTGGTGGTCATGTCACTATAGAGGATGACGCAATTGTTGGTGGTAGTTGTGCTATTCATCAATTTTCAAGAATTGGACACCTTGCAATGGTTGGAGGAAT
>MDTG01267525.1_pt1 | contig 11835 bp, 10 predicted proteins | sample 811421 | NCBI WGS metagenome assembly MDTG01 (sample SAMN05326645, study PRJNA326480) | marine metagenome | isolation source: seawater | place: Pacific Ocean: South East | collected 2011 | reverse complement strand
TAATGTATTAATTTTGAGTATTTCAAGCCATTTCTCATAATTCATATGCCCGAAACTTTGACGTAAATCTCCATCTGCTTGTGCTTTGGGTCCAAATATCCCTGCATTATTTATTAATATATCAATCGCTACATTTGATAACTTTAAAGCTACTCTATCAATTGATTTATGATCCAAAAGATCTGCAATAATTATAACTACTTTTTTATTATGTGAGAGAGAGATTAGTTCATCATTATCCTGATTGCTGCGGCAAATCGCATAGACAGTGGCATTATCATTTGCATACTGACGAACAAACTCTAATCCAAGACCACGATTTGCACCAGTTATAACAACAGTTTTCATTATTCAATCCTCTACAGAAAAAACTAGCAAGACATTACCAGTAAGTTGCCCATAGATATCATACCCAGAAGTTGCTATCAAATAATTCCCAGCAATAAATGGTCCATTTGAATCAATGGATCCTCCATTTGCTGGTATCTGATTGATTGTTTTAAATTGTTTGACAGTATCAAAAGACCATAATAAGTTTCCATCTCTAGTTGAGATAATCTCAATGATCCCATTCATGCTTCCAGTAATTATCATATCCCCTGCTCTTGATGGAGCAGCTGATACACTAGGATAACAGTGATACTCTTCATCCTTGCAAACAGGTATTGCTGGTCTGTACCATTCTTTGTAGCCATCTTTTATTCTAAGAGCATGAATACCTGGCATAGGGCTAAATTGAGATGTTGTTTTTTCAGGTAAATCAGCTATTGGTATAAAAATACTATCATCATCTATTGTCATCCCCCAGTGAATACCACCTTTTTTCCCACCACGCCCAACTCTCTTTTGCCAAATTATAGAACCTCTATCATCTGGATCCATCGCGAATACCATGCCTGACTTTTGTCCAGCAAGTAAGATGTCTTTATCTCCTTCGATCAATATAATAGATGCTCCAATATCATAATCTGGGCCGTAGTCACCTGGGCAATTGATTCTATTGGTCACACATGCTGCATTCCATACATCTCCAGATAATGTTTGTTTATGCCACACCACTCCTCCAGATTCAATTTCCAAAGCAATTATTGCATCACTCAGCTCTGTCGCTGGGTGTGAATAATTTTGACCAACACCTATGTAGATTAGTCCACGCTTTATATCTATAGTGGGGGTGCTCCAAACAGGTGCCCCAGATGGACCCCATGATGCTATTTTGTTTGAATTATATCCTGTTTTTTTTGGCTCAGGCACAGTATGCATTTTCCATTGCTCACTACCGTCAGAGGTATTGAGCGCAATAAGACCTCCTCGAAAAGTGCAACACATATAATTAGGATCAATGGCACTTACAACCTCTGTGGATGATAACGGAATAAATACTGAATTTTGTGTTACCGCAATTGAACCTGTAATAGTTGTTAATGGATGAGTAGCCACATTTTTTTTCCACTCAATTTCTCCATTCAAAGAATTCAAACGATAAACATTTGCGGCAAAATCTGTAAATAAAATACTCTTTTTATCATCTGATAATGTTATTGCACCTCTGACTTCAGCATCTGCTTTAAAACTCCACCACTCACATCCAGTATCCAAAGATAATGCATAAACATCTCCACTCTGACTCCCAATATAAATTGCATCTTCAGTGACTAATGGTTGTGAGCGTATCCTAATTGAATCTTTGAAACCAAACGCCCATTTTAATTCTAATTTATTGATATTCTGCGGATTAAGTGAACTTTTAATTTGAACCCTTTGATTGGAAAGACCATTACCCCAATTTGACCAGAGTATCTTTGAATGAGTCGGAAATGGTTCAAAGCACTCATTAATTTGAGTTTTAATTATATTATTTTTTTGAGATGATAAAAATAATAATAATTTATCAAAGTCCACATCATCTATATTTCTTGAGTGCTCCTTCATTACGCCCATGGTTAGAGCTTGCCGTATTCCGTTTTCACTCATCTTTTTAATTGCCCCTAATGAAGGGGCACGTAATCTGCCATCCTGATGGCAATCAGCACAATGTTTCTGATAAACCAAATGTCCTTGTTCATTTGCTAGAGCAGGGTAATAAAAAAATAAAAATATAATCGAAAGATAATAATGAATTTTTACCACGGTAATTTAGAACCATCATTGTTAAGAAAAACACCTGTTTCCTCACCATCCAGTGAGTCTATAACAGAAATCATTTTAGTCACGCTCTGAGTTGGTGTGAGTGAGGAGAAACCATAATTAAAATCTTTTTTTTCACTAGCTTGCTCTATGGACATACCAAATGCTTGATGCATCATCCTAGTCTGCACTGAGCCCGGAAATATCATGGCTACTGTAATATTATCTTTTCTTAATTGCATTGCTACAGTTTGCATTGCCATATTTACCGCTGCTTTACTAATAGCCAGTAAAGGCAATGGTGTAGGTGATTTTTGCATTGATATTGAACCAATTATGCTTGATAAAACAATAATCTTCTTTTTATCACTCAATGCTACATGAGGGGCAAACGCCTCTGAGACTTTTAAAGGACCAAGAACATTAACAGCCATTAACTCAAAAAAAGTTTCGTTATCAATACTTCCCCATAACTGCTTTTGGCGATTACCAAGTAAACCTGCATTATTAATGAGTATATCGATCGGCTCTTCACTTAATTTGCTTGCCAGAAAATTAATTTGATTCTGATCAGTCACATCAAGTTTTTCAATTAAGATATTCTCATATTTATTAGCTAAATTTTTTAATTCATCATCATCATCAGGGGAACGACTGGTCGCTATCACTTGCCAACCTCTATCGGCATATTGCGTTACAAACTCAAGGCCAATTCCACGATTTGAGCCAGTCACTAATACAGTTTCAGCAACTGTAAGCTGACCCATAATCAATAATCCTATTAAAAATAAAATACGCATAAATTATTCTCCTTTATTTTTTTACATCGTTACCATTAAATCAATTTTTCAATACCACGATTAGACAGAAGGATCCGATGCTCCCGTAATTCTTCCTTTGATAGGCCTTCGATTTCATGTGGAAAAACTACCCATTCATCGGTTTCATAAAGATAATAATCTGGAGCAAGAGTGGTTTTATTTTTAGTTGGTTTAAACCATGGAGTGGCAAGACGAATTGCTTGTGGATAATTATCGCCACACCCCTCTCTAAGTAAAGCTAATACAGTCTCATATGTACGACCTGTATCAAAAATATCATCAATAAAAAGTAGCTTGTCTGTTTTAACTATCTTATTTGTTATATGCTCTAGATTTTCGATATGGATATTTTTTGATTGCTTAAGATTCTTATAGGATGATGTTTTTAATACCTCATGCTTAACATTAAAACCATAAAACTTCATAAGCTCATGTATTGCAATTCCAATTGGTGCTCCCCCACGCCATAAAATAACTAATATTGTCGGATTATATTTACTATCAATGACATTCAAACCAAGCTGAAATGAATCTTGCAACAATTCTTCAGCCTTAAGAAAAATTTTTTTCATATGAACACCCTTAAAATTAAATACTGTTTAATCAATTAAACAACTATAATGATTACCTAGGATATATAAAATTTAAATTGAATATAAGGCAAATCAGATGAGAAATAATTTTAATATCTTGGGGATCAGTAATGCAATTGTAGATATATTATCCCAAGTCACAGATGATTTTCTTGTTGAGCTCAATGCCGAGCCTGGCTCAATGATGCTGATCAATGAATCAGATGCATCAAGCTTGTATGAAAAAATGCAACAAAAAAAAGAAATGTCAGGTGGCTCAATTGCTAATACAATAGCTTGTTATGCCAGTTTTGGAGGTACTGCTGGATATATTGGTCAGGTCAAAAAAGATGCGTTAGGTGAGACTTTTGTGGCTGATATGCTTTCCTTGGGTGTAGATGTAAGACTAAGCCCAGCTGAAAATGGCTCACCAACAGCCAGAAGTCATATTCTTATCACTGAGGATGGGCAACGAACTATGCAAACCTATTTAGGTGCTTGCACTGAGCTTTCGGCTGACAATATCAATCAGCAAACCATAGGTCATCCCAATATTATCCTGTTAGAAGGTTATTTATGGGACATCAAGGATAGTATTGCAATTGCAAATCAGGTCATAAAATATAAATCTAGCTCTGAGGTAAAGATAGCTTTATCGCTATCTGATGCTTTTTGTGTTGAAAGGCATCATAAAATTTTTAAAGAATTGGTAAATAATCACATCGACATAGTTTTTGGAAACCAAGATGAGTTAATGGCCCTCACAAAAGCAACATCACTGGAAGAAATGAAATATAAAGTTGCTTCACACCAAGATACGTTGTTTGTCATTACTCAAGGAGGAGAAGGCTCCTTAATAATAAAAGGAAATGAGATCATTAAACAAGATGCTATTTTTACTAGCAATGTAGTTGATACTACTGGAGCGGGTGACACATTCACTGCAGGCTTTTTATTTGGACTATCTAAGAAGAAATCACTTCAAGAGTGTGCACAAATTGGTTCTTGGGCTGCCTGCAAGGTCATCCAACAAATAGGTGCCAGGATAGATCAAGAAATTTTAAATAGATATGAGGTCTAAAATTAATTTAATCAAAATTTTTCATACGCTCGGTTAAAAGATCATAAAAGCTATCTGCATCGACAGTATGCATCCAAGTGGAGTTTGGTGATTTATTGGTCACGCCCCAGAAATCAACAGAAGTATGCCCCATGGTCAATTTAGAACTAGTTTCAATACTGACATGACACAGTTTCCCCTGAAATAAGTCAGGTTCTAAAAGCCAAGCAATAGTGCAAGGGTCATGAAGTGGAGCCCCATTAAATCCATATTTATCGGAATCGTAACGTGCAAAAAACTGTAACATCCCTGAAGTTGCCTGTGCAACAGGATTATTAATATCGCTAATTCTTTTCACCCTATCCTTAGTTGTTAAAACCTGATGTGTAACATCTAAACTCATCACAGTAATTGGCAGCCCGCTATTAAAAACTATATGAGCAGCATGAGGGTCTACCAAAATATTAAATTCAGCGGAGGGTGAAAGATTACCTCCCTCTCGCATTGCTCCTCCCATCAGAACGATTTGTTTAACACTGTTTCTAATAGATGGCTCTTTTATCATAGCAAGTGCGATATTTGTTAATGGCCCTGTTGGTACCAGTGTAATTGATTTCTCACTCGCTGATTTCAATGTATCTATAATGAAATCAACTGCATGTAGTTTATTAATTTTTTTTATTGGTTCGTATATTTCTATCCCATCCAAGCCAGACATTCCATGCACATTTTCTGCAGTTACTAGATCTAACTGTATGGGTTTTGAGCAGCCAGCGTAGATTTCAACATCATTACAATTCGCGATATCACAAATAATACGGGCATTTCTTTGAGTTAATTCTAATGGAACATTTCCTGCCACGGTGGTTATCCCAAGAATATTTAACTCCTCAGGTGCAGCAATCGCTAAAAAAAGAGCGACCGCATCATCTTGGCCAGGATCACAATCAATTATAATTTTTTCACGCATAATTCAAATGACCTCTATTAAACGAATAATAATCCTGCGAAAGCTGCACTCATAAGATTTGCTAATGATCCAGCCAGAACAGCTTTTAATCCATATCGAGCAATAAATTCTTTTTTTTCCGGCATTAAAATACCCAGTGAGCCCATTAAGATACCAATTGAGGCAAAGTTCGCAAATCCACAGAGAGCGAAAGTCACTATAACTGTGGTTTTTTCACTCATACCAGATAAATATTCATTTAAATGACTAAAAGCAACGAATTCATTTAATATCAATTTTTCACCAAACAATGCTCCAGCAGCTTGTGCCTCATCCCAAGGAATATTTAATAAAAACATAATAGGTGAGAAAACCCATCCAAGTATTTTTTGCATAGTTAGATCTTCAATACCAACCAATGAACCTAAACCAACGAATAAACTATTTGTAAGTGCAATCAGTGCAACAAAAGCAATCAACATTGCTGCAATACTTACAGCTAGTTTTACTCCATCACTCGCACCAACTGCAGCTGCCATAATGATATTTGTATGCGGACTCTCCATAGAGTCCATACTTAAATCGTCACTCAAGCTAACTTGTTGGGTGTCGTCTGGAAAAATAATCTTAGCCATCATTAAACCGCCAGGTGCTGACATAAAGCATGCCGCAAGTAAATACTCCAGTTGTGCGCCCATTTGTGCATAAGCTAAGAGAACCGTCCCTGCAACTGAAGCTAGGCCAGATACCATTATAGCGAACATTTGCGCATCAGTTATTTTTGATAAATAGGGCTTAACTGCCAAAGGTGAGCTATCCATTCCCAAAAATATATTAGCAGCAGCATTCATTGACTCAATAGTATTTGTCCCAAGTATTTTTTTAATTAACCCACCAATTTGGGATACAAAAAATTGCATAACTCTCAAATGATAAAGAACTGCTGTCAATGCAGATAAGAAAATCACAACTGGTAGTGCATTAATTGCAAAACTCCATTCATTTGCTAATGGCCCAAATACAAAAGCAACACCTTCTTGTGAAAAATCAATTATGTATCTTGCGCCATCACTAAGTTTTTCTATTATTAGCTTTCCTAAGTTGAGCGTTAAGACAAAATAAGCGATCAAAAACTGTAAAAAAAATCCTGCAATAATAATCCTTGCATTTATCAATTTGCGATTTTCTGACAGTAGATAGGCAATAGCAAAAATAACTGTTATACCGACTAAGCTAATAATAAGTTTCTCCATTTAAATTTTAATGAAATGGGATTATGGTATTTAAAACAATCATGATATAGGTTAACGTAATAATTTAAAATACCGATTAAGCTATCATGCATACCATAACACTAAAATTTTATTGCATTTTATTATTAATTTTTATTTCCCATAATATTAACGGGAAAGAACAATCTAATGAAAAAATCAATATCGATTTAATTGTTGAAGCAAAAAATATTCTCACTATGGATGCTTTGAATACCATTCTTGAGAACTCATCAATCGCGATCAATGATGGTTTAATAATAGAAATTGCTGATATACAGAAAATAAATGCAAAATATACCAGTGATAATCATATTTCAGGTGAAAACAGAATTGCTCTGCCAGGACTTATAAATGGTCACTCTCATGCTGCAATGACATTGCTTCGTGGTATTGCTGATGATCGATCATTAATAGACTGGCTAACTAACTACATATATCCCTTAGAGCAAGAGTTTGTATCTGCCGAATTTGTCCGCATTGGGACAGAGTTAGCATGCTGGGAAATGATTCGAGGTGGTACCACAACTTTCGTAGATATGTATTTTTACCCAGAAGTTATCTCTAAAGTAGTGAACTCTTGTGGAATTAGAGGATTTGTATCCTCAACCGTTAGTGACAACCAAACACCTAATGCTCAAAACGCACAGGATGCTATTAATGGTGGAGAGCAATTCATTAAAAAATGGTCCAAAAAAAGTTCACTTGTAACTCCTATCTTAGGCCCACATGCAATTTACTCATTAAATTTAGAACAATTAAAAGAAACGCGCCGTGTAGCCGCGCTTACAGATACACCAATAAGTATTCATCTTTCAGAATCTGAATATGAATTACAATACTCTAAACAAAATTATGGGATGACCAGTATTGAAGCACTCGATTCCATTGACTTTTTTAATGGGAGAACCATTGCAGCTCATGTAGTCTGGCCAACTAAAAAAGAAATTGCAATTCTCGCTAATAAAAATGTAGGTGTAGTTCATAACCCAACGTCCAATATGAAACTAGCCTCAGGGGTTTCCCCCATCGCTGATATGCTTGAAGCTGGTGTTCTTATTGGCCTAGGTACAGATGGAGCAGCTAGTAATAATGATCTTGATATGTGGGAAGAAATGCGATTAGCGGCGCTATTACAAAAAGTAACAAAAATGGATCCTGAGGCTTTACCTGCCAATACAATATTAAGAATGGCAACGACTAATGGAGCACAAATTATTGGTCTAGGAGATAAAATTGGGAGGCTTGAGGTTGGTATGAAGGCCGATATCATTCAAGTTGAATTCAGCGATGTGCATCATCAACCAAATTATGATATTGCATCGCACTTGGTTTATGTTACTGACGAACAAGACGTGATCACAGTGATAGTCGATGGAAAATTAATAATGCACGAAGATCAATTTTATACAATAAATACCAATAGGGTATCAAATGAAGTTGCTACCATAGCAGAAAAAATAAGGAATTCCATCAAAACAAATTAATGTGCTGCCCCAGAATTATGATAAACAGGAACAAAATCACTTTCAGTGAAAAACTCTATCCGCGTTAAAAAAGTATAGTCACCTTCAATTGCCATAATGCCAATAAATATAATTAAAAATATTGGAGGCACTAATATTGCTAATTGCAATGCCATTCTCTCCCAAGTCATATGCATGAATATAGCTGTAATAAAGCCAGCTTTAATAAACATAAATATTAGAATCAATGTCCATCTCAATGTACCTTGAAGTTGATAATAATCAACTGCATAAGAGAAGCCACTAACTACGAAAAGTAAAATCCAGATCGAGTAATAAATACTTAATGGATGCTGTTGTCCTTCAGACATAAACTAATACTCCTATTATTACCAAAGGTAGAAAAATGCAAAGATAAATACCCAAACGAGATCTACAAAATGCCAGTAAAGACCTGCAACTTCTACAATCCCATAATCATTACCACGTCGTTCATAAAATCCACTCTTAACTCTAAATGCTACAACAAGAAGATAAATAACACCTGCTGACACATGTAACCCATGAAATCCAGTAATCATAAAGAAAGCCGAGCCAAATTGAGCGGCGCCCATTGGATTAGCCCATGGTCTTACACCTTCATCGACAATCAGCTTTGTCCACTCAAATGCCTGCATACCAACAAAGGAAGCACCTAAGATTGCTGTTGCTAGCATTAGATAAAATGTTTTTTTCTTATCTTTTCTATACCCATAATTGACAGCCATTGCCATAGTGCCACTGGAGGTGATCAAGATGAAAGTCATTATCGCAATAAGTAATAATGGAATAGGATGCCCAGCAATGCTTAATGAGAACACTTCACTCGTGAGTGGCCAAGGATCTTGGGCAGACATTCTAACCGTCATATAGCCAATCAAAAAACAGCTGAATATAAAAGTATCACTCAATAAAAAGATCCACATCATTGCCTTGCCCCATGGGACTTGGAATGCTGTCTTATCTGCAGAATAATCAGCTACAACTCCAGCCAATCCATCCTTCAAAGGTTCTCCCGCCTGCGCCATTGATGTCTCTGACATAAAACTAATCCTTCTAAATTTTAAGTTGATATCATTAAACTAAACAGTAATGCCCAAACAAGCAGTAAGAAGTGCCAATAGATGGTGCATAACTCAACACTTATTCGGATAACTTCATTACTCTCTATGCCTTGCGTTACTTTGATCATTGATCTTGCCCAAACGTAAAGCCCACCGACAAGATGCAAACCATGCATTGCTGTCAATACATAGAAGAATGCTATGGAAGGATTGGATGAAACATACATTCCTTGTGCAATAAGTTCCTGCCAAGCTGAATATTGTCCTGCTAAGAATAATATAGAGAAAATCCCAGAGGCAATAAGTCCAATTTTAATTTTCTTAATGGAACTGTTAAGTGCTACCGATGTAGTCCATTGATAAGCAATACTAGCGAGTATTAAAAAACCAGTATTAATCCAGAGCACTAACGGCTCATCCATTGGGCTCCAGTCTGGCATTGTCATTCTTATAGTGTAGGCACTTGCGAATAGAGCAAACATCGAAGTAGCTACTGCAAGAAATGTCGTCAGTCCAATAGCTTGCGGATTGGTGTTAAGTGATATTCCAGAAACCGCATCTGCCTCTGTATTCGACACCCATGGTTGCGTATTAAGTGTCTGCTTAAGCAGCCAAGTAATTACGGTAGCCATGATACAAGCAAGAAAAATAAGAGTTATAGTCATTTCTTATTACGTTCCCTATGTGTCGTCGTGCGAAATACCATGATCTCGTCCAACAGGTACTTCACTTGCAGGTACTGTCTGTGGAGTAAAATCTTGTTCTTGACCTGGGACACTGTAATCATAGGCCCATCGATGCACTTCAGGTAAATCATGCGCCCAATTTCCATGTTTTGGTGGTAAATCAGGTGTGAGCCATTCGAGTGAGGTTGCACCCCAACAATTTGGTTTAGCTTTTTTGCCATTTCTCAAACTAATAAATATATTTATGAAAAACAGTAATTGAGCTGCAGCCAAAATAATTGCCGATACAGTGATACTCGCATTTAGCATCTGAGCTGACTCAGGAAGAAAGTCAGTATTTCCCATTGAGAAATAACGCCTTGGCACACCTTGGAAACCCAAATAATGCATAGGTAAATATACTGAATAAGCACCCAAGAAAGTTAGCCAAAAATGCCACTTACCTAGGGTTTCATTAAACATCTTACCAGACATTAATGGAAACCAATGATAGAGCGAAGCAAATACAACTAATACTGGTGAGACGCCCATTACCATATGAAAGTGAGCTACTACAAAATAGGTATCGGATAGTGGCAAATCAATTACAACATTACCTAAAAATATCCCGGTTAAACCACCATGAATGAACGTAAATATAAATCCAATAGCAAACAACATTGGAACTCTAAGATGTATGTTGCCTTGCCACAGAGTTAAAACCCAATTGTAGACTTTCAACGCGGTAGGTACGGCGATAATGAGGGTGGTAGTAGCAAAGAAAAATCCAAAATAAGGATTCATCCCACTCACATACATATGGTGAGCCCAAACTATAAAGCTTAAGCCACCAATCGCTAAAATAGCCCATACCATCATTCTGTATCCAAAGATATTTTTTCGAGCATGTGTCGCTAGTACATCTGATACAAGACCAAATGCTGGAAGCGCAACAATGTATACTTCAGGATGACCAAAGAACCAAAATAAATGCTGGAATAGAATCGGACTACCATCGTTATAACTTAATTGCTCCCCGGCTGAAATCATTGCTGGCATAAAAAAGCTAGTTTGAATAGTTTTATCTAGAATCATCATGATAGCGCTTACAAGCAATGCTGGGAAGGCAAGCAAGGCTAAAATTGTAGCCACAAATATACCCCATACTGAGAGAGGTAAACGCATTAATGTCATGCCTTTACATCTTGCTTGGAGTACTGTAGTTACGTAATTTAATCCACCCATTGTTGCAGCAACAATGAAAACTCCCAATGAGACGAGCATCAAGATTATACCCATATCCACACCTGGCGTACCGGGAGCTATAGATTGAGGTGGATAAAGCGTCCAACCTGCACCAGTAGTTCCTCCAGGTACAAAAAAACTGGCTAATAGTATAATGACTGATAAGAGATAGAACCAAACGCTCAGCATATTTAAAAATGGAAACACCATATCACGCGCGCCACACATTAAGGGTATTAGGTAATTACCAAAACCACCCAAGAATAGTGCGGTTAGCAGGTACACTACCATGATCATGCCATGCATTGTGACAAACTGATAATAGCTTTCTGGATTGATCACCGCAAATGAATTTGGAAATCCTAGCTGTAACCGCATTAATATTGATAGTCCCAATGCAATCAAACCCACAAATATAGCTATCCCACCATACTGAATTGCTATAACTTTATGATCTTGACTCCAGACATATTTTGTTAAGAACGTTTGTGGATCATGATGTTCTTGTTCATGATCTTGATCAGCAAATGCTACAAAGGCCATTAGGCTCCCCTTA
>MDTG01252741.1_pt1 | contig 11835 bp, 13 predicted proteins | sample 811421 | NCBI WGS metagenome assembly MDTG01 (sample SAMN05326645, study PRJNA326480) | marine metagenome | isolation source: seawater | place: Pacific Ocean: South East | collected 2011 | reverse complement strand
TTTCAGGAATTTGAAGACTTTCAGTTTTTGATGGTTCAGCCAAAAGGAACAGAAGAGAGTTGCCAACAGTTGGTAGATGAGTTATCTCGCAGTACCCAAGTGGATACTACGGGATGGAAGTTTGTCTTTTTGGACCCTATTCAGATTCAACTGGTCTTCGATCGACTTAACACCCCCTTGGAATTGGATAAAACGCTCGGATCGCCATATGTGTTTATCATTGATAAAGATGGCGCTCTCCGAGGGCGGGACGACAACGAAAATATTGGGTATGACGCACGCTCTGTTGCCGATATTCATAACAATATGGTAGATGATGTAAAGGTCATTTTGGCAGAATATCGTTTAGCTCTAAAGAAATACAACGCGGATCGAAAAATATAAGCCGTGAGAAAAAACGCATACATTGGTATTTCTTTTATTCTTTTGATTTTTGGAATTTTGTTTGTGCCCAAAATCGTGAATCGCATTCAACAACAGGACTGGGTCTCTACCAATCGTTTGAGCATTTCTCAAGAAGAAATGGTCTATATCAATCTCAATGGAGAGGACAAAAAAGTTCCTGATTTTGTGCTGACAAACCAAGACAGTTTACTCATTTCCAATGAAGATTATTCTGGAAAAGTCTATCTCGTCGAATTCTTTTTTACAAGCTGTCCCACGATTTGCCCACGAATGAATGTAAACATGAAAAAAATAGAGGCGGTTTTTGGCCATCGAGATGATTTTGGAATTGCTTCCATAACAATTGATCCAAAAACAGACACACCTAAGCAGCTCAAAACCTATGCCGAAGCCTATGAAGTGTTTAGTCCAAATTGGCACTTTCTAACTGGTGAACAAAGTTACATATATGACCTTGCAAATCGTGGTTTTAACATTTTCGCTGGAATCAATCCTGATGTGGCAGGTGGCTTTGAGCACCAAGGATACTTTGCTTTAGTCGATCAAGAAGGATTTATAAGATCGCGCACCGATAGTGCTGGTAATCCAATTGTTTACTATCTTGGCATCGATGAAGGTGGCGTAGATCAACAAGGTACTGAGATGCTATTGGAAGACATCCCAAAATTGCTTGAAAATGAATAAGAAAAAACTGTATAATCGCCTCATCACGGTGACTTCAGTCGCTATACCTGTTGTGGTTGCTATTTTGTTTCGTGTCCGAATCCCAAATGTTGAACCACTCGACCAACTTCCACCCATATATGCAGGAATCAATGCCCTAACAGCGATATTTTTATTGATCGCATTGGGGGCAATAAAAAAAGGAAAACGTAAGCTGCATGAAAGCTTAATGAAGGTTAATATTTTGTTTTCCCTCGCATTTTTGGTGATGTATATCGCTTATCATATGACCTCTGATCCGACTCCTTATGGAATTGTTGATGGGATATTTGTTGCTAGTCAGTCCTCTAAAATCATTTATTTTACAATTTTGATATCACATATTATATTATCAATTGTACTCATTCCATTGGTGCTATTTGCATTTTCAAAGACGGTATTGTTAGACTTTGAGGCCCATAAAAAAATCGCACGGATTGCCTTTCCCATTTGGCTTTATGTTACCATTACAGGGGTGGTTGTTTACCTCATGATTTCACCTTACTACACATGAAAGCAATCAGATATCTGTTAACATGTATTTTGTTGTTTGTAAGTGAACTTGTATCCGCACAATGTTCGATGTGCAGGGCCGTACTCGAATCTGGTGCTGATGCTAAAATGGCAGAGCAACTCAACGATGGTATCGTTTACTTGATGATGATGCCCTACCTTCTTGTAGGTACAATAGGATTTATTGTTTATCGTAAGTTCTACAAAAAATAGAGTTTTTATTATGCACGCATAATAAATTGAATTATATTTACAAAATAATTCACAGATAGTCTTTTTTGATATAATAGATGTTTATGATAGAACTTTGTGATATAAACAAGTCGTATAATCTTAATACTAATCCGTTGCATGTATTAAAAGGGATTAACTTGTCGGTAAAAGAGGGTGAGTTAGTTGCTATTATGGGTGCATCAGGTTCTGGAAAATCAACGATGCTTAATATTTTGGGTATGCTGGATGAGGCAGACTCTGGTACTTATACTCTTGACAATACACCAATTGTTAAATTAAACGAAACCAAAGCAGCACAGTATCGAAATAAGTTTTTAGGATTTGTATTTCAGTCATTCAATCTAATCTCTTATAAAACTGCTCTTGAAAATGTTTCACTACCCCTGTATTATCAAGGTTTACCTAGAAAAGAACGTCAAATAAAGGCAAAAGAGCAGTTGGCTAAAGTTGGTTTGGGTGAACGAATGCATCATATTCCAAGTGAACTCTCCGGAGGAGAAAAGCAAAGGGTGGCAATTGCTCGTGCGCTCGTCACAAATCCAATGGTACTTCTTGCCGATGAACCAACAGGAGCACTCGACACCAAAACATCCTATGAGTTGATGGCCTTACTACAAGAAATCAATGACCAAGGCAAGACAATCGTGGTCATTACGCACGAGTCGGATATTGCCAATATGTGTAAAAGGATCGTGTACTTACGTGATGGCGTTATTGTTGAAGACAAGAAAATCAAACAGAAAATAGCAAAGGATTATGTGGAATAGGGATCGTTGGCTAGAGGTTTTCGAAACCCTTCGCAAAAATAAATTAAGAGCAGCTCTTTCTGGATTTACGGTTGCTTTAGGTATTTTCATTTTTGTCACCCTTTACGGATTTGGGAATGGACTTAAAAATGCATTTCAAGAATTTTTTCTTGACGATGCGACCAATACCCTTTGGATTTACCCTGCCCAAACCACCAAACCCTACAAAGGGTTTAAATCACGGCGAAATATTGAATTTAAAAACGACGATCTAAAAGACTTAGAGAAGGATTTCAGTTTGTTTCTTGAAGGGATTACACCTAGAATCTCTAGAGGTTCACAGGTTAGATACCTTACAGAGAGCAATTCTTACACTGTACGTGCTGTAGGACCTGTACATCAATCCATTGAGAAATCCTTGGTCTATGTTGGTCGCTATATCAACGAAATTGATGTTGACCAATATAGTAAGCACGCTGTGATTGGTCGCCTTGTGGCAAAAGATTTATTTAAAACTGAAGACCCACTTGGGAAGTTTGTCATAATTAATGACATTGCCTTTAAAGTCGTTGGTCTTTTTTTTGATGAAGGAGGAGATAACGAGGAAAGGATGATATATATTCCATACACGACCCAACAGAGATTGTTAGGCGGGACGGATCGAGTCGATCAGATTGTCTTGACGTTTCGTCCTGAAATCGGATATCAAGGGGCATTACAACTCGAGGCAAATGTCAAGAGGTTTTTAAAACGTAAACATCATATCGATCCTGATGACCCAGCTGGGGTTTATGTTCGAAATGTTGCAAGCGACCTTAAGCAGAACCAGGATTTTGCAAGCGTGTTGCAGTATATAGTAACCTTTGTCGGGATGGGAACGCTAATTGCAGGCATTATTGGGATCAGTAATATTATGGTATATGTTGTTCGGGAACGCACTAAAGAATTGGGAATTCGCAAAGCCATAGGCGCCACACCAAAATCAATTATTAATATGATTTTGCATGAATCGATTTTTATCACTTCAGTAGCTGGCTATGTGGGTTTGTTTGCTGGGGTTGGTACATTGGCGTTGATTGGTGACAAACTGGAAGATTTTTTTATATACAATCCACAAATTCATATCGAAACAGCTGTTTTTGCAACTTTTCTACTAATTGTTTTTGGTGCTATTGCGGGCTATATCCCAGCCAAGCGAGCAGCTCGAATTAAACCAATTGTAGCCCTAAGAGACGAATAAATGTTTAAAATTCTATTTGATCGTGATACATGGCAAGAGATTTTTGGATCAATCCAAAAAAATCGTCTTCGAACGATTGTGACTATTGTTGGGGTGTTATGGGGAATCTTTATTTACATCACCCTTTCTGGTGCTGCCAAGGGCCTTGATAATGGGTTTGATCGACAGTTTCAAAACGTAGCCATTAATAGTATGTTTTTGTGGGCACAAAGCACCAGTATGCCTTATGGCGGTTTTAAGACTGGCAGAAGCTTACAACTCAAAATGGAGGATGCACAATATATGTATAATCGCGTTCCGGAGCTACAATATATCGCCCCTCGAAATGCACGAGGAATTTTTGGCAGTGCTGCGCCGCGTGTCATTCGCAACAACAAAAGTGGAGATTATTCTATCTATGGGGATTACCCGATTTTTACGAAGATCGCCACGAAATTTATTTATGACGGAGGACGCTTTATAAATCAGGCTGATATCGACCAAGAGCGTAAAGTTTGCGTCATTGGTGAGCGCACACAATCCGAATTGTTTGAAGATAACGAAAACCCCATAGGCGGTTACATTCAAATAAGTGGTGTGTTTTTTCAAGTCGTTGGTGTACATAAATATGTACCAGGAGGTGGCTTTGAAAGCGATTCGGACATATTTATCCCATTTACCACCTTTCGAAAGTTGTACAATACTGGCGATGAAGTGAGTTGGTTTGCTCTAGCTGCTTATGATAATGCTGACATCCTTGCAGTGGAAGAAAATGTCAAAACAGCGATGCGGTCAAAATATAAGGTACACCCAAAAGATGAACGTGCTTTTGGGTCTTTTAACTTGGGCGAGATTTTTAATCGTGTTATTGGCTTTTCAAAAGGCATGAACCTTTTGTCTTTGATTGTTGGAGTTGCAACCATACTTGCGGGAATAATTGGGATAGGTAATATTCTATTAATTTCGGTTCGAGAACGAACAAAAGAGCTAGGCATTCGAAGAGCTCTGGGGGCAACCCCAAAAGAAGTGCGAAGTCAAATTATACTTGAGTCTGTTTTTTTAAGTTTAACAGCTGGTATCATGGGCATTGTTTTGGGATCGTTTGTGTTGGCGCTTATCAACATGCTAACAGCTGACAGTTCAACTTTTCCATACACCAATCCTACCGTACCTTTATCCTATATTGCTGCGGCTTTGATTTTAATGGTTACACTAGGCACACTCATCGGACTTATCCCTGCACAACGTGCAGTGAGTATAAAACCAATTGATGCACTACGAGAAGAATAATAATTATAATACCTATTTCAATGAATAAATACTTTAAATATCTACTTATCACAATAGGCGTGGGGGGAGTTCTGTTTGCCACGGCTTATTTTATCAGAACCAATGCAACCCCATCAACGGTATTTGAAACGGAGACTTTGTTTCAAACAAGTATTCGCGAAACGACTTTGGTAACGGGTAAAATCATTCCGCAAGATGAGATTGAAATCAAACCACAAATTCCTGGAATCATTCAAATGATTGCTGTTGAGGAAGGGGACCTTGTCAATACGGGTGACCTTTTGGCACGTGTTAAAGTTGTTCCCAACGAGCAAACGCTAAACAGTGCGCAAGGTCGAGTTGAAAATGCCAAGCTTGTCGTGACCAACTCAGAAAAAGATTTTGCTAGAAATCAGCAACTGTACGAAAAGGGAATTCTTTCAGAACGTGATTTTAATGCAGCTGAATTGAGCTACAAACAAGCCAAGCAAGAGTTGGTTAATGTGGAAAATGATTTGCAGATTATTCGTGAAGGGTCAACAGGTGGCGACAGATCAGCCAACACCAATATCCGAGCGACTGTATCAGGAACCGTGCTTGAAGTACCTGTTGAGGAAGGAGACCAAGTTATCGAGTCAAACAGCTTTAATGCAGGAACAACAATCGCATCAATTGCAGATCTTGGCAAAATGATTTTTGAAGGAAAAGTAGATGAGTCTGAGGTCGACAAAATCCGTGTAGGCACTAATCTTCAGGTGAGTTTGGGTGCAGTTCCAGATCAAACGTTCGACGCAAGCCTGCGTTTTATTGCGCCAAAAGGAAGTGAAGAACAGGGCACAGTACAGTTTAAAATCGAAGCAGATGTTTTTTTACCAGCCGACTTTACAGTAAGAGCGGGCTACAGTGCCAATGCATCTTTGGTACTTAAAGAAAAGGATAGTGTACCTGCGATTCGCGAGGCATTACTTCAATTTGACAACAAGACACAAGTGCCCTATGTGGAGGTGCAAACAGCAGAACAAACCTTTGAGCGTCGGGATCTTACCCTTGGAATCTCTGATGGAATCAATGTTGAAATTGTAGAAGGGCTTGAAGAAAGCGATTTGATTAAGGTTTGGAACAAAACTGAGGAACCAGACAAATTAGACGAAAATGAAGAGTAATATGATTATCAGATCGCTCCGAACCGTTTTTCCATTTGTCATATTTTTTTTGGAGACGGCGACAACACAAGCACAAACGGAACCGTGGACACTCAAAAGTGCAGTGATATATGCTCTAGAAAACAACATCCAAATACGTCAAGCTCACCTATCTACTCTAGATGCGCAAGCCGCAAAAAGCGAAGCGATTGGGGGTTTTTTACCCAATGTCAATATCGGAGCTAATCATTCTTGGAATATCGGTTTGAATCAAAATATCACGACAGGGCTCTTGGAGGACGTGACCACACAATTTACCAATGCCTCTGTGAGTGTTGGCGTTGACCTGTATCGCGGTGGTCAAAATGTACTACAATTGCTTCGTGCCAATCTAGTTCTACTTGCTAGTCAATACCAAATTGAAGACATGAAAGAAGATGTGGCCTTATTTGTAGCAAACGGATATCTACAAGCGGTATTTAGTCGGGAAGCAGTTGGCATTGAACAGGCACAACTTGAACTCACCAAAGTCGAACTTCAACGCACAGAAGAACAAGTGCAAGCAGGGGTTTTGCCCGAGGGAGATCTTTTTGAAATGCAAGCCCTTTTGGCTTCGCAAGAGCAGCAATTAGTCGCCGCTCAGAACCAATACACCATGGCAAAGCTGTCATTGGCACAGCTACTGCTAATTCAAGACTATGAAAATTTTGAAATTGCAGAAGAAGACTTTGCAGTTGGGGGTCAGGAAATTCTGGTTCAACGACCTACGGATTTGGTCGCAAGGGCACTTGATTATCGAAATGACATCAAGTTGGCATTGACAAATATAGACATCGCCAAAACCGATTTGCGTCTCGCCAAATCGGTTACTAAACCAAATCTATCTGGTTTTTATTCTTACAGCTCCAGAATTTCATATGCCGATCGATTAGAGCAAACCAACACATTTGATTTGGTGGAGGTTGGTGTTGTTGAATCGACTGGAGAATCGGTAGTTCGTCCCATCTATAATCAAAGAGTAGTTGCGGCACTTCCAATTAAAGATCAATTGAAACTCAATGATGGGCATAATTTTGGTTTGAGTCTGAACATCCCTATTCTCAATGGATTTTCACTGAAAAACAATATTGAGAGGTCAAAAATCAATGTGGAGCGCTCAGAATTTCAGTACAAACAACAGGTTTTGGATTTGGAAAATAGTATCAACCAGGCTTATAACGATAGCAAAGGCGCTCGACAAGCATTTGTGGCCGCACAAAAAACATTGGACGCCCGAAGCAAAGCATACACTTACGCTCAAAGTCGTTTCGAAGCAGGTGCAGCAACTGCTTTTGAATTTAGTCAAGCCAAACTGCAATTTGAATCTGCAGAGTCTGAATGGTTACGTGCTAAATATGATTTTATTTTCAAAATCAAAATATTGGAGTTGTATTTTGGAATTCCGATTACAGATTTTTAATCGTTAGCACTTTGTTTGTTATTTTTGGGTATGCCATCGCATTTGCTTTGTATAGAAACCACAACAACCCAGTGTTCGGTAGCCCTTTCTGCAGACGGTGAAGTAACTACTTTGGCACAATCCAATCACGAGGACTATCAACATTCCAAACTCTTGCATACATATATCGATAAGGTGTTGTTAAAACACCATTTAAAACCTTCCGATTTGGCCGGTGTTGCTCTAAGTTCGGGACCAGGGTCTTACACTGGACTTCGTATCGGCGCTGCTGCTGCCAAGGGGCTATGCTATGCCAATGACATTCCTCTTATCGCAATTCCAACTTTGGATATCGTTGCCCGTGAAATCACACCAAAGGATGGTCAGATCATTGCGACTCTTGATGCTCGTAGGGACGAAGTGTATTTTGCCATTTACACATACGATTATCAGCTCATACGTGCTGCTAGCCCACATGTAATCACCCCTAGGAGCTTTAACGAATGGACGGCAAAAGGACCAGTCTATTTTGTAGGTACAGGACTTGAAAAATGTGAGGAGATTATAGATCACAACACACAATTTATTTTTCCTAAAGAACCATCATATCCGAGTGCAGAACATATGGTAAAGCAGGCACAGCATGCATTTGAACAAAAAAGATTTGAAGATGTAGCCTATTTTGATGTGGACTATCTTAAAGCATTCCAAACTAGCCCAGAAAAAAAAATGTATTAGAGGTCAGACGCGCTAACCGTTGATGGCTGTTACAGCATCAACTTTGCCTGGCAACATATCGCGCAACAATTGCTCGATGCCATTTTTCAATGTAAAGGTAGAGGATGGACAACCACTACAAGCACCTTGTAGAATGACTTGAACGGTCTTGCTGTTTTCGTCGTAGGAATCAAACACTATGTTTCCACCGTCAGAAGCAACTGCGGGTTTTACATGTTGATCGATAATTTGGATGATCTCCAAAGCAGTACCTTCATGAGTGATCTTTGGGGATTTCTCTTTTGGGGATATTGCTCCAGTCACCACGGCCTTGTTGTTGGCAATATAGTCACGAAGGTATTGACGTAAGTCTTGAACAATGTCTTCCCATTGGGCAATTTCATATTTGGTAATCGAAATAAAATTTTCGTCCAAAAACACCTCTTTGACATAAGGCTTATTAAACAATTCAGTCGCCAGAGGGGAGTTCTTTGCCTCATCAATATTTTTCGCTTCATAAACTTCGCCTACGATGCGTTTGCTGCAAACAAATTTCATCACAGCAGGGTTGGGCGTGCTTTCCGCATAAACCGAAATGGCTTCTTTTTGATTTATTTGTTTTTTGACCTGTCCACCTTGGTTGAGATAGTCGGCGAGTTGTGATGCGACCTCGTCTTGCACATCAGTCCAATCCAAGATATCAAAACGCTCAACCTCGATCCAATTTTCAGCCAAACGAACATGCTTGACAAAGGGAAGGTAAAACAGTTGCTGGATCAATGGAAAACCTCCAGCATCGTCAACATTGGTAAAGTTCATTTGGTCATCACCCAAAGATTGATTGCTTACAAAACGAATACGAGTGGGGTGGTCAGTTGTTGCAATTGTAAACTGAAACATAGCTCAATTTTTTACAAAAATACACAAACCACATTATCAAACCCTTTGATTTTGTACATTTAAACATGATTCTAAAAACAGTACGAGGAAAAACTCCTACTTATAAAGCGAATTGTTTTTTTGCAGAGACTTCTGTGGTCATTGGTGACGTGGTAATGGGTCGGGATTGTTCGGTCTGGTTTCACGCTATTGTACGAGGCGATGTCCAAAGTATTCGAATTGGAGACCGAGTCAATATCCAAGATGGTGCAGTAATCCATGCGACTTTTGAGCGATCTCCGACATCAATCGGTAATCGTGTTTCCATCGGACACAATGCCATTGTACACGGATGTACGATCCAAGATAATGTTCTGATTGGAATGGGCTCGATTGTGATGGACGACTGTGTGGTTGAATCTAACAGTATTATTGCTGCGGGTGCAGTCCTACCACATGGAACACATGTGCCTTCGGGCACGATTTATGGCGGAGTGCCGGCAAAAAAAATAAAGGATATTTCAAATGAACTCCTTCATGGTGAAATCGAAAGAATAGCCGACAATTATACTATTTATTCGGGTTGGTTTAGGGAATAGAAATCACATTTACATCATCAGGAGAAACAAATCGAACCATAGCTTGGGAATTCCCTGTGCAGAAGTATGTGGTATTCCCTAGGCGTTGTGTCATACAACCTAAATGTTTTTTATTCAAGACGCGTTCGACTTGTTTAGCAACAGCACCATTGCAGTCAACGATTTTGATATGTTTTGGTAGGGTTCGATTCAATATGGGTATTAAAAAGGGGTAGTGAGTACACCCCAAAACCAAATGGTCAGCCCCTTTTTCTATCATGGGTTTTGTATAGCTTTGTAGGAGTTGCTCAATTTCATCGCTTTCTAGCATTCCACTTTCGATCATCTCGACCAAATGCTTTCCCTCCTTTTCAATGATTCGAACCCCCTGGCCATAGGCAGTAGAGGTTTCGTGAAAGAGTCCACTGCTTAAGGTTCCTTTGGTAGCAAGTACGCCAATAACTCCTGTTTTGGTTTGTAGTACAGCAGGTTTGATTGCTGGCTCGATTCCAACAAAAGGGATGGAGTAGGTTTTTCGCAATGGTTGGATGGCATTTGTTGTCGCGGTATTGCAGGCTACTACGATGAGTTTACATGATTGCTCACAAAGCCAATGGGCCAATGCCTGACTTCGTTCTCGGATATTCTCGGGAGTTAGGGCGCCGTATGGAGCAAATGCGTTATCAGAAATATAGATAAAGTTTTCTTTTGGAAGTAAGGATTGAAGCTCACGAAGTAGCGATAAGCCGCCCACACCCGAATCAAATACGCCTATAGGATTATCACCCATAGTGTAAAAATAAAAAACTACCCTTAAAAAGGGCAGTTTTAAATAATATTAATAAAGAAGGTTATTTAGAAGCCAAGCTCAGTTTTGACATCTGCCATAAGGTCTTTTCCTTTTGCCATGAGTACAGAAGATCCTTGGCTGGAGTCCATCACATAATCAAAACCTTGTGTTGTTGCAACTTTTTCGACTGCGGCTCGAGCCTTCTCAATCAAAGGGCGTAACAAGTCGGCTTGTTTTTGTTGAACGTCTTGGAGAGCTGTTTGACGAAACTGTTGAATATTTTGCTCCATACCCTGTAACTCTTGCTGACGCTTTTGATTTGTTAGGTCAGTCTGGTTTTCAGCATCTGCAGAATAGTTTTGCATTTTAGTTTGCAGTTCTTTTAACGAAGACTCAATCTCATTGGTGTAATCCTTTTCGAGTTTTTGAATCTCTTCCTGCGCAGCTATAACCTCTGGCATCTCACTCACGAGCTTTTGAAAGTCGATGTGAGTAACCTTAGATTGTGCTTGTGCTGTTAAGCTCATAAGAGCAATGCAGATTGCTGTAATGTAATGTGTGAATTTAATTTTCATTCTATTGAGGTTTAATTTTTCTCTGCTCACTGGCTTTTGCTTTTCGTATCGAGTCCATTTCTCTTTTACGCTTTTCTAAAACCTTTTGGCGAGCAGCATTTTGCTCTTGTTTACGAGATTCAACGAGTTCCTCTCTTGCTTTTTTCTTGTCTTTTTGATTGATATATTTTACAACAAGGCTGCTAATATCGTACTTTTTTTCCGAATGGAAGACCAAAATTTCAGCACTTCGATCAAACACATAATCTAGTTTTCGATTTTCTGCAACTTCTTTGACAGCTTCCAAAATTTTATCCTGGATGGGTTGAATAAAAATGACTTTTTGCGCTAACCAATCGCCCTGTGGGCTAAAACGTTTTTGCTGATAGGTATTGAGCTCTTCTTGCTCAAAGGCAATATCTTCCTCTCTCTCTTCTATCAACTCTTCTGTTAACAAAGGACGTTCAAGATCCAATTTTTGCTGTAATCCATCGATTTTGGTTTGTTTATTCCGAATTTCTTCTTTCCAAAAACTGATTTTATCCTCCAAAGCCGCATTGGCATCTTTATAATCATTGAGATTTTCAAGTACACGATCCATGTCCATAAAGCCGATGCGAACCCGGTTTTGTGCCAAAACCATAGTCGT
>MDTG01142562.1_pt1 | contig 11835 bp, 13 predicted proteins | sample 811421 | NCBI WGS metagenome assembly MDTG01 (sample SAMN05326645, study PRJNA326480) | marine metagenome | isolation source: seawater | place: Pacific Ocean: South East | collected 2011 | reverse complement strand
TTATCATCCGGCCTCGACGAGCCGGTGGACGAGGAACATGGAACAGATCACCTGGGACGACTTCTCCAGGGTCGAGCTGCGGGTCGGCAGGGTGCTGAGCGCGGAGGTGTTCAAGGAGGCCCGCAAGCCCGCCTACGTGCTGCAGGTGGATTTCGGCGACGAGATCGGCACCCGCAAGTCGAGCGCCCAGATCACCGACCTGTACCGGCCCGAGGATCTGGTGGGCCGGCTGGTGGTGGCGGTGGTGAACTTCCCGAAGAAGCAGATCGGCCCGCTCATGTCCGAGTGCCTGGTGACCGGCTTCCACGACGCCGAAGGCCGCGTGGCGCTGTGCGTCCCCGACGCCGACGTGCCGCTGGGGGCCAAGCTGGCCTGAGCCGCCAGCGCCACCCGGCCCCCGTAGGAGCGGCCTCCCGGCCGCGATCCGCCAGCCCCTCCCGCCGTGCAGGAGACACCCCCATGTAGGAGCGGCCTCCCGGCCGCGATGCTGCGCGGGCAGGCGTCCCGCCCAGGGAGGATGAACGCGGATCGCGGCCGGGAGGCCGCTCCTACGGGGGCGATGCGGATCGGGGGCGGGGGATGGTTTTGCGGGGGGCGGGGAGCCGTGCCCTGCGGGGCCGTGGTGGTAAGATGAGGGCTCATCAGATTCAGGGGAGGCCAGCATGGCCAGACTGGGCTTCGGCGCGTTCCTGGCGCCGCATCATCCGATCGGCGAGCACCCGACGCTGCAGCTCCGCCGCGATCTCGACCTGGCGGAACACCTCGACCGGCTCGGCTACGACGAATTCTGGTGCGGCGAGCACCACTCCACCGGCTGGGAAGTCATCGCCTCGCCGGAGCTGTTCCTGGCCGCCGCCGGCGAGCGCACCCATCGCATCCGCCTCGGCACCGGCGTGGTGTCGCTGCCGTACCACCATCCGTTCAACGTCGCGCAACGCATCGTCCAGCTCGACCACATGACCCGCGGCCGGGTGATCTTCGGCACCGGCCCCGGCGCGCTGCCCTCCGACGCCTACACCCTGGGCATCGACCCGATGGTGCAGCGGGACCGCCAGGACGAGGCCATCGGCGTGATCCAGCGGCTGCTGCGGGGCGAGCCGCGCTTCTCCCACGAGAGCGAGTGGTTCACCCTGAAGGACGCTGCGCTGCAGCTCCTGCCGCTGCAGGAGGAACTGCCCATGGCGGTCGCCTCGATGGTCAGCCCGTCGGGCATGACGCTGGCCGGCAAGTACGGCTGCGGCGTGCTGTCCATCGGCTCCATGTCCACCGCGGGCCTGCAGGCGCTGCCCACCCAGTGGGCGTTCGCCGAGGATTCCGCCGCCAAGCACGGCCAGACCGTGAACCGGGCCGACTGGCGCATCGTCATGAGCTGGCACATCGCCGAGACCCGCGAGGAGGCCCGCCGCCAGGCCAGGCACGGCCTGCACCGCTGGCACAACGAGTACACCGTCGGCACGCTGATGCGTCCCGGCGCCGAGCCCTTCTCCGATCCCGACCAGGCGGTGGAGGAGATGAGCGACGCCGGCGGCGCCAGCGTCATCGGCACGCCGGACGACCTGGTGGCCGCCATCCGCCAGATGGTCGAGCTCACCGGCGGCTTCGGCACCATCATCGGCTTCGCCCACGACTGGGCCAACCGGGAGGACACCTTCCGGAGCTGGGAGCTGGTGGCGCGCTACGTGATCCCCGAGGTCAACGGCATGCTGGCCGGCTACCGGGAATCCCAGCGCCACGTCATCGAGAACCGGGACGTGTTCGAGCGCGCCGGCCAGGCGGTGATGTCGAAGATCATGGAAAACGAGCGGGCGGTGAAGGCCCTGTCCGAAGGGACGGACGGCAAGGCCGCCATGCATTCCCACAACGCCCCCGACCTGCGGCAGGCCGGCGGTCAGAAGCAGGAGGGACAATGAACGTCCAGGCCGTCATCACCACCAGCAAGGGCGACATCCGCCTGGACCTGTACCCGGAGCAGGCGCCGGTCACGGTCGCCAACTTCGTCAATCTGGCGCGTCGCGGCTACTACGACGGGCTGCCGTTCCACCGGGTCATCAGCGACTTCATGATCCAGGGCGGCTGCCCCCAGGGGCGCGGCACCGGCGGTCCCGGCTACCGCTTCGAGGACGAGTTCGACGCCTCGCTGCGCCACGACCGGCCCGGCCGGCTGTCGATGGCCAACGCCGGTCCGGGCACTAACGGCAGCCAGTTCTTCATCACCCACGTGCCGACGCCGTGGCTCGACGACGCCCACAGCATCTTCGGCCAGGTCCAGGGTGCGGAGGATCAGGCGGTGGTGGACGCCATCGCCCAGGGCGACAGGATCGAATCCGTCGCAGTGAGCGGCGACGTCGACGCGGTGCTCGAGGCGCAGGCCGGGCGTGTCACCGAGTGGAACGGCATCCTCGACGGCTGACACGCACCGACGGCTGAGGCACGGACATGTCCATGGACGAAGAACGCATCCGCCAGCTCAGCGCCGAGTACGAAGCGCTGAAGCAGCGTCAGGACGCCCTGCTCGACGAGCTCAAGCAGGTTCAGCAGCAGATGGGCGAGCTCATGCTGCAGATCATCGACGTCACCCGGGAGTGAGCCCGCCGCGGCGATGGACCACACGCTGATCTGGCTCGGCATCGCATTCTGCGTGAGCCAGTCGGCCATGTTCTCGGGCTGCAATCTGGCGTTCTACCGGTTGAGCCGCCTGCGGCTCGAGGTCGAGTCCCGGCACGACCCGCGGGCGGGCCGGGTGCTCGCCCTGCGCCAGGACTCCAACTACCTGCTCGCCACCATCCTGTGGGGCAACGTCTCCATCAACGTGCTGCTGGCGCTGCTGGCCAACTCCGTGCTGGCCGGCGTGATCGCGTTCTTCTTCTCCACCTTCGTCATCACCTGGCTGGGGGAGATCATGCCCCAGGCCTATTTCTCCCGGCACCCGCTGCGCACCGCCGCGCTGCTCGCGCCGGTGATCCGCTTCTACCAGCGGCTGCTGTATCCGGTGGCGCGGCCCACCGGGCGGTTTCTCGACTGGTGGCTCGGGCGCGAGGCCATCGAGTACCTGCACGAGCCGCTGCTGCGGGACATCCTCAAGGCCCACGTGCGCTCGCCGGAGACGGACGTCAGCGACGTCGAAGGCATCGGCGCGCTCAACTTCCTCGACATCGACGATCTCAGCTCCACCCACGAAGGCGAGCTGATCGCGCCGGAGAGCATCGTCGAGCTGCCGGTGGACGTGGACCTGCCGCGGTTTCCCGACATTGAGCCGCGCGCCGACGACCCGTTCCTGAAGACCATCAACCGCAGCCCCCACACCTGGGTGGTGCTGGTGGACGCCGACCGGCAGCCGCTGCTGGCGCTGAACGCGCCCGACTTCACCCGGGCGGCGCTGTTCGGCGCGAAACCCTTCGATCCGTACCGGTATTGTCACCGGCCGGTGGTCGTGCGGGATCATCAGACCACCCTGGGCGACGTCATCCGCCGACTCAAGGCCCGCACGGATTCCGACGACGTGATCGATCGGGACGTGGTGCTGGTGTGGCTGGATCGGCCAAGAATCATCACCGGTTCCGATCTTCTCGGAAGACTGCTCACCGGCATCGGCAACAGTCCGTCGTTCCGCTGATACCTGGGCGTCACGCACCGATGAGGGGCGCTCGGCGACTCCGACGCACTGTCGTGAGGCGCAAAGACCCGCGCCGTCGCGCCACCGCCGCTGCCGGGCCATGCCGGGGCCGGTGGCATGCAATCTGCTTTGGCCTTTGGCCATGAAGAATTTTCCGCCGTGAAGAAGTCTCCGCCATGAAGCAGTTTCCGCCATGAAGATGAGGATCCAGGGCGATTCGGTGCGGCTGCGCGTCAGCGTCAGCGAGGTGCAGCGGCTGGGCGGCGGGCACAGCGTGGCCTGCCGCACCCGCTTTCCGGGCGGAGCGGCGTTGGGCTATCGGCTCGAGGGCGCGGAGGTCGATGCGATCGATGCCCGCTTCGACGGAGCGACGGTGACCGTGCGGGTTCCGCTGGACGCCCTGCACGACTGGTCCGGGCGTCCGGACCTCGTGTCGCTGTCGGGTCGAGCGGATCTCGGAGACGGCGAGCTGACGCTGCTGGTGGAAAAGGATTTCGCCTGCCTGAATCCGCGCCCGGGTGAGGACGACGGCGACCGCTTCGTCAATCCGGGGACCACGGCTGAGGCATGACGTTGTGGTTGCCGATGTCGCCCCGCACGGGCACCTCGACCACCTCGAGTGTATCGAGCCAGCCATGGGCGGATCGGCCGCCGCCGGCGAGGTAGCGGTCCAACGCGCCGCCAAGACCACCGCGCAGCGCCATCACCATCGGCTGGCGCCGGCGTGCGTCCCGCGCCACGGCGGCGTCGGCGTGGCCGTGAAGGGCCAGAGCCCGGAGCAGGCGGGCCGGCAGGTCGGCGGGAATCCCGGCGGCGTCACACGGCAGGATCACGACGCGGCGTGCCCGGACGGCGCGCATCCCGGCACTGATGCCCGCCAGCGGGCCGGCGAAGTCCGGCATCGTGTCGGCGATCACGCGATCCGCGAAGCGGGCGTACCGGGCCTGGTGGCGATTGGCGCTGATCAGCACCCGCTGGCAGTGACGGGCCAGCAGACCGGCCGGCCCCGACACCAGCGGGCGGCCGCGACGGCGCAGCAGTCCCTTGTCGCGACCGTCGACGCGGCGTCCACGTCCGCCGGCCAGCACGATGCCGGCGGTTCGTGCGCGAAAACGGGGTGCGAAGGTCCCATAGTGCCCCAATGGCGTGCGCCCCGGCGTCCTGTCCGTTCCCGGCGCACGTCCCAACCGATTGAATCTTCTAGGGCTTTTCAATTCGCGTCACAGTTGGCTCGGAATTTGTTTGATGGAGACCGCGTCGCCATCGAGGCGACCGTACAATCTGTCAACATCCGGCATAGGCGCCTGGTCCCGCACGAGCGGGGCCGGGCGCTTTTGCATTCTAGGAGCCGAAAAAAGAATGAACAGCCGAATCCTCGCCTTGTGCGTTTCTCTGTTGACGCTCCCGGTCCCGCTACTGGCCCGGGCGGAGGGACTGTCCCTGGAACCCCTCTCCGAGGCCGTCCGGGCCGGCGAGGGCCGCTTCGCGGTTCGCTACCGCTATGAGCACGTGGATCAGGACGGCATCGACCGCGACGCCAATGCCTCCACGGCACGGGCCCGCTACACGTGGCGCTCGGCGGATGTGGACGCCTGGAGCTTCGGCTTCGAGGCGGACTACGTGGCCATGATCGGTCCCGAGCGCTACAACTCCACCGCCAACGGCGAGACCGGGTACCCGGTGGTCGCGGACCCCGAAGGCTTCGATCTCAATCAGGCATTCGTCGCCTACCGTAACGACGCGCTCACCCTGACCGGCGGCCGTCAGCGCATCCTGCACGGCAATCAGCGGTTCGTGGGGGGCGTCGGCTGGCGCCAGAACGAGCAGACCTTCGACGCCGTGCGGCTGGAGTCCCGGGTTGGCGCGGTTGCCCTGGACTACGCCTACGTCGCCAACGTGAACCGCATATTCGGCCCCGACGATGGCGTCCAGCCGGCGGACTGGCGCAGCGACAGCCACCTGCTGAGGCTCGACTGGCCGCTCTCTGAGGGCATCCGCCTCGGCGCCTTCGGCTATCTGATGGACTTCGACAACGACAACGGCCCGCCGAACGCCAACGCCACGGCGGGCCTGGAGGCGCAGGCGCAGGTCGGCCCCGTCAAGCTCGAGGCGACGATCGCCCGGCAGACCGACTACGCGGACAACCCCCAGGACTATCAGGCCTGGTACGGACGGGTCGAGGCGGCTGCGAACATCAGGCGGATGACGGTCACGGCGGGTGTCGAGGTGCTCGGCAGCGACGCTGGCACGGCCGCGTTCCGGACGCCGCTGGCGACCCTCCACAAGTTCCAGGGGTGGGCGGACAAGTTCCTCAACACGCCGGCCGCCGGCATCGAGGACGTCTACTTCGGACTCGCCGGCCGCTGGGATCGACTGACGGCCAGCGTCGTCTACCACGAACTCGATTCGGAACAGGGTGACGTCGACTACGGCAGCGAGGTTGACGTCGCGCTCGGCTATTCGCTGTCGCCCCGGGTCAGCGCGCAGCTCAAGGCGTCGGACTACGACAGCGACGGATTCGCCACCGACACCCGCAAACTGTGGCTCACGGTGAACGTCTCGCTGTGAGTGGACCCGGTGCCAGCGCGGGCGGCGACGGCGCCGTGAAGGTGATGCTCGTGGACGACAATCCGCGACGCGCGGCCATGGTCGAAGGCTGCCTGCGCCAGGCCGGATTCGGCACGCTGTGTCTGGTGCCGGGACAGGCGGGCCTGCTGCGCCAGATCGAGCAGCAGGCGCCGGACGTGATCGTGATCGATCTGGACTCGCCGGGACGGGACCTGCTGGAGAGCCTGTCCCTGGTGTCGGCACACAATCCCACCCCCATCGTCATGTTCTCCGAGCAGGAGGATCCGGCCTTCATCGCCCAGGCCGTCGATGCCGGGGTGACCGCGTACGTGGTGGACGGCGTCAGGGCGGAAAAGGTGAAGCCCGTTATCGACGTCGCGATGGCCCAGTTCCGTCAGTTTCAGCACCTGCGCGAGGAGCTCGCCTCCACGCGGCTCGAGCTGGGCGAGCGCAAGCTGGTGGATCGGGCCAAGGCGCTGCTGATGACCCACTACGGATATCCCGAACAGGAGGCTTACCGCTGCATGCGAACCGAAGCCATGAACCGACACCTGAAGCTGGCCGAGCTGGCCAGCGACATCATCGAGCGACTGGATGGCTCTGCCGACCGGGCCGACCGAGCCGGCCGGGGTCGCCGGGGGAGGTCCCGTTGAGCCGGCCGCTGCCCAGGCCGGAAAAGGACCGTCTGGAAATCGGCTACGTGCGGCTGACCGACAGCGCGCCGTTCGTCCTGGCCGCGGAACGGCGGTTGTTCGCCAGGTACGGATTGACGGTGACGCTGCGCCAGGAGGTGTCCTGGGCCAACGTGCGTGACAAGCTGGCCGTGGGGGCCCTGGACGCCGCCCAGATGCCGGCACCGCTGCCGGCCATGACGACCCTGGGCGCCAGCGGCATCCGCGTGCCCATGCTGTCCGGGCTGACCCTGTCGCTGAACGGCAACGCCATCACGCTGTCCGGGCCGCTCTGGCACGAGGTGCGGATGCGCTGTGCGGGCGAGATCACGGCCGAACGCACCGCGACGGCCCTGAAAGCGGTGGTGACGAACCGCGGTGAGAGCGGGCGCCTGACCCTGGCGGTGGTGCATGCCTTCTCCACCCACATGGTCCTGCTCCGGACGTGGCTCAGAAGCGGCGGGATCGATCCGGACCGGGACGTGCGGACCATCGTCGTGCCGCCGGCCCAGATGGTCGACAGCTTGGCCACGGGCATCATCGATGGTTTCTGCGCCGGCGAGCCCTGGGGGTCGGTGGCGGTACACCATGGGATCGGCGCCGTGGCCGCGCTCGGCAACGAGGTGTGGCCGGAGGCGCCGGAGAAGGTGCTGGCGGTCACCGAGCACTGGCACGAACGGCATCCGGCGACCCATGCCAGGCTCCGGCTGGCGCTGATGGAAGCCTGTCAGCGGCTCGCGGAACCCGACGTCCGCCTGGAAGTCGCGCAATGCCTGGGCGGCCGCCAGTACCTGGACATGCCGACGGCCTGGCTGCTGCCGTCGCTCACCGGCCGGTATCGCCGGGAACCGGGCGGCCCGGAAACGGACGTGCCGGACATGCACGTGTTCGGTCTGGACCGGGCAGGTCTGCCGCGCCGGGATCAGGCCGAGCGCCTGGTGGTCCGCTGCGCCGAGCTGCTGGGCCGGCCGGTCGACGAGGGCCGGCTGGCGGAACTGGTGCAGCAGACGCATCGGCCGGACCTGTACCGGGAGAGTGCCCGGATGCTGGGTCTGCCGGAAGTGCACCGTGATCGTGCCCCGGCGGACGCCGTGCGCCAAAGCGGGTCGTCCCGGGCCGTCTCGGCGGCCAAGGATTCTTCGTAACTGATTGATCTTGCGTCGATCGCTTGGATGGCACGCATCTTGTTTGGATGCTGCCGACAATTCGGCACCTGCGGGTGCACAACGGGCAATGGCGCCCATCGCTTCGACTCGGCCAACGGGTCTGCGGCGATGGTCGTTTTTTTATGGGAGTCATTCGGATGAGACAGATCGCTGGACCGTGGGCTGTCGCGTTGACGCTGCTGGTGCTGAGCCACGGCGCACTCGCGGTGGGGTACCCTGAGAAGGACGAGCTGACGTTCGGCTTCATCAAGCTGACGGACATGGCGCCTCTGGCGATCGCCTACGAGAAGCACTACTTCGAGGACGAAGGCCTCTACGTGACGCTGGAGGCCCAGGCGAACTGGAAGGTGCTGCTGGACGGCGTCATCGACGGCCAGCTGGACGGTGCGCACATGCTCGCCGGCCAGCCGCTGGCCGCGACCATCGGCTTCGGCACGCGCGCCGACATCGTCACGCCGTTCTCCATGGATCTGAACGGCAACGGCATCACCGTCGGCAACGACGTCTGGCAGGCCATGGCCGGGCACGTGGAACGCCGCGAGGACGGGCGCCCGGTCCATCCGATCAGCGCGTCGGCGCTGAAGCCGGTGGTGGAAGCGCGGCGCCAGCGCGGCGAGCAGTTCCGCATGGGCATGGTCTTCCCGGTCTCCACGCACAACTACGAGCTGCGCTACTGGCTGGCGGCGGGCGGCCTCCATCCCGGCTACTACGCGCCTCACAAGAGTGACACCAGCGGCCAGATCGACGCCGACGTGCTGCTGTCGGTGACGCCGCCGCCGCAGATGCCGGCGACCCTGGAAGCCGGCACCATCCACGGCTACTGCGTGGGCGAGCCGTGGAATCAGCAGGCCGTGTTCAAGGGCATCGGCGTGCCGGTGATCACCGACTACGAGATCTGGCCCAACAACCCCGAAAAGGTCTTCGGCATGACCCGGGCGTTCACGGAGCAGTATCCCAATACCACGGTCCGCATCGTCAAGGCGCTGCTGCGCGCGGCGAAGTGGCTGGACGAGAACGACAACGCCAATCGCGAAGAGGCGGTAGAGATCCTGTCGCGGCCCGCCTACGTCGGCGCCGACGAGGAGGTGATCGCCAACTCCATGACCGGCACGTTCGAGTACGAGCGTGGCGACCGGCGGGCCGTGCCGGACTTCAACGTGTTTTTCCGCTACTTCGCGACCTACCCGTACTACTCGGACGCGGTCTGGTATCTGACGCAGATGCGTCGCTGGGGCCAGATCGCCGAGCCGAAGCCCGACGGCTGGTACCTGGACGTCGCGCGCCGGGTGTACCGTCCCGACATCTACCGCCAGGCCGCCGAGGCGCTCATTGCCGAGGGTTTCATGGTTCCGGAGGACTTCCCCGACTTCGACGCGGAGACGGGATTCAAGGGCACGCAGACCGGCTTCATCGACGACGTGGACTACGACGGACGCGAGCCCAATGCGTATCTCGAGCGATTCGAGATCGGTCTGACGGACGAGGTGCTGTGATGCAGGTGGCGCTCCCCCGAATCCCGATTACCGCCGCGGGCCGGCGCCTGACTCTGCTGGCGCGCCGGTCTCTGATTCCGCTGCTGGGCGTGGCCGCGTTTCTGATCTTCTGGGCCGGGGCAGCGCGCAGCGTGGAAACCTCCCTGGGCACGTTTCCCGGCCCGGCCGAGGTCTGGAGTCAGGCGGGCAACCTCTGGCAGGAGCACCTGCGGGAACGGAGTCGGGAGACCGCCTTCTACGAGCGTCAGCAGGCGCGTAACGACAGCCTGGCCGCCCGGGACCCGGACGCGCCCATCCGCTGGCGGGATTACACCGGCAAGCCCACGTTCTTCGATCAGATCGCCACCAGTCTGTCGACGGTGGCGGTGGGGTTCCTGCTGGCGGCGGCGGTGGCGGTGCCGCTGGGCATCGTCTGCGGGCTCAGCGAGGGCTTCTACGCGGCGGTGAATCCGGTCATCCAGGTGTTCAAGCCCGTGTCGCCGCTGGCCTGGCTCCCGCTGGTGACCATGGTGGTGTCGGCCGTGTACGTGAGCGACGACCCGCTGTTCGAGAAGTCCTTCGTCAACTCGGCCATCACCGTCGCGCTGTGCTGCCTGTGGCCCACGGTCATCAACACCACGGTGGGCGTCGCCGGGATCGATCGGGATCTGGTGAACGTGAGCCGCGTGCTGAAGCTCGCACCGCTCACTCATGTGCGCAAGGTCGTGCTGCCGGCCGCGGTACCCATGATCTTCACCGGCCTGCGGCTGTCACTGGCGACCGGTTGGATGGTGCTGATCGCGGCGGAGATGCTGGCCCAGAACCCGGGACTCGGGAAGTTCATCTGGGACGAATTCCAGAACGGCTCCTCGGATTCGCTCGGACGGATCATGGTGGCGGTGATCGCCATCGGGCTCGTGGGCTTCGCGCTCGACCGGCTGATGCTGGCGCTGCAGCGTCGCGTGAGCTGGGACAAGCAGGCGATTCTGCGTTGAGTTCCGCGTCGAGATTCACGTTGCACGGAGGAGAGACATGAACAGCTATCTGGAATTCAGTCGCATCGGCAAGTCGTTCGGCACGGACGACGGTGTCTTCGAGGCGCTGACGGACGTCAGTCTGGCCGTCGACCAGGGCGAGTTCGTATCGCTCATCGGCCACTCGGGTTGCGGCAAGTCGACCCTGCTCAACATCGTCGCCGGTCTGGAGCCCGCGACCACGGGCGGGGCGATCCTCGAGGGCCGGGAAATCCGGGAACCGGGTCCGGAACGGGCGGTGGTGTTTCAGAACCACGCGCTGATGCCCTGGCTGTCCTGTTACGACAACGTGGCGCTGGCCGTGAAAGCGGTGTTTGGCGGGCGCCGCGACAAAGCGGACATGCACGATTGGGTCATGCACAACCTCGAACTGGTGGAGATGGCCCACGCGGCGCAGCGAATGCCCCACGAGGTCTCCGGCGGCATGAAGCAGCGCGTGGGCATTGCGCGCTGTCTCGCCATGGAGCCCAAGGTGGTGCTGATGGACGAGCCGTTCGGAGCCCTGGACGCGTTGACCCGGGCGAAGCTCCAGGACTCGCTCATGGCGATACAGGCCCGGCTCGAGGCGACGGTGATCATGATCACCCACGACGTCGACGAGGCCGTGCTGCTGTCGGACCGCATCGTCATGCTGACGAACGGGCCGAGCGCCACGATCGGCGACGTGGTCCACGTCGATCTGCCCCGGCCCCGGAGCCGCCTGGAGCTGGCTGAGGATCCGGCGTTCAATCATTGCCGCCGGCGGGTGCTGGACTTTCTGTACGCGGCGCGTGTGCCCGAGCCGGCCGCCGGCGGCGCGCCATGGCGCGACGACGTCGGCCCGCGGGAAGCTGCGGACGCGGACGGCGCCGGGCGCGAGGCGGCGGCCCCAGGGGACGCACCGCGCCATTCCGGCAGGGATCGTGCCGCGTGAGCGAGCCGGAGCGATTGCTGATCGCCGGCGGCGGCATGGCCGCGGGACGGCTGCTGACGGCGCTGGCGCAGCGTGGCTACGCCGGGCGGATCACCGTCGCCAGCGCGGAGCACGTGGTGGGCTACAACCGGGTGCTGCTGCCCGGTCATCTCGCCGGCAGCCACGACATCGACGCGCTCACCGTGCTGTCTGACGGCTGGTTCGCCGAGCGGGGCGTGGTGCGGGCCCTCGGCGAGCGTGTGGTGCCCCTCGACCCGGCGGCCCGGCAGGTGACGCTGGCCGGCGGCAGGCACCTGGCCTTCGACCGCCTGGTGATCACCACCGGCGCCGCCGTACCGCTGCCGGACATCCCGGGCATCGACCTGCCCGGTGTCGCGACGCTGCGCTGTCTCGACGAC
>MDTG01423038.1_pt1 | contig 11836 bp, 10 predicted proteins | sample 811421 | NCBI WGS metagenome assembly MDTG01 (sample SAMN05326645, study PRJNA326480) | marine metagenome | isolation source: seawater | place: Pacific Ocean: South East | collected 2011 | reverse complement strand
TGATAATCTAAGACAAACTAATTTAATTATAATACCGAATTAATTGCAAACTCAAATTTTAAAAAAACTTTTTTTTCTCTTAAATAGTAAAGAGCGTTTACTTGTTATCTATTTATTTATAATGGCTATGGTTGTGGCAATATTTGAAGTAATTGGTATAGCCTCAATCTTGCCTTTTTTAGCTATATTAAGCTCACCAGAAATAATTGATACAAATGCTTTATTAAGTAATGTTTTTCAAATTTCTACCACCTTTGGTCTACAAACTAAATCACAGTTTTTGTTAGCTTTAGGTGTTTTGGTTTTCGTTTTGTTTATTATTTCTATTTTTTTTAGAGCTTTAATGGTTTTTTTATTATTACGCTTTTGTAATATGAGAGAACATAGTATAGGCAAACGTTTTATAGAAGGTTATTTGCATCAACCTTACAGTTGGTTTTTGAATCGCAATAGTTCAGACTTGGGTAAAAATATACTATCAGAAGTTAAGGCAATCATCGATAGTGGGGTAAGGCCGATAACAACTCTTATATCTCAAACTGTTGTTGTAGTTGTTTTAATAATTTTACTGATTGCAGTTAATTTGAAAATAGCTTTGATTGTTGGCTTATCATTGAGTTTTATTTATGGTCTTTTATATCAATTAGTTAAAGCTTATTTAAAAAACACAGGTGAAGAACGTTTCATGGCAAATCAATTTAGATTTAAATCTGTACTAGAGGCTTTTGGAGCTATAAAAGAGTTAAAAGTTTCTAATTTAGAACAGAGATATATCAAAAATTTTTCAAAATTTTCTAAAATTCACGCAAAACACCAGGCTTCAGCTCAAATTATAAGCCAGTTGCCACGATTTATTCTCGAAGGTGTTGCTTTTGGAGGTTTGATGTTAATCATATTATTATTAATGAGGCAAAATAATAATTTTAATCATATATTACCCATTCTAGCACTATATGCTTTAGCCGGTTATCGTTTGATGCCTGCGATGCAACAAATTTATAGCTCAATCACCCAATTACGTTTTATAGGTCCTACACTTGATAAAATTTATAATGATTTAAAGAGCCTTCAAGTATATCATTATCAAAATAATGAAAGCTTGGTAAATTTTAAAAAATCCATAGATTTAGAAAATATTGATTACATCTATCCAGAATCATCAAGAACAAACTTAAAGAATATTAATATTTCAATCAAATCTAATTCGACAGTTGGATTGGTTGGTTTGACTGGCTGTGGAAAAACAACTACCGTTGATCTAATTCTCGCTTTGCTTGAGCCTACCAAAGGAACATTAAAAGTTGATGGCAAAATAATCAATAATGATAATAGAAAAGCTTGGCAATCATTGATTAGTTATGTGCCTCAAGAAATTTATTTAGCAGATGATACCATCTCATCAAATATTGCATTTGGGGCTGATAAAAAAAATATTGACCAAGTTGCAGTAGAGCGAGCTGCTAAAATTGCACAATTGCATGAATTTGTGACTAATGAGTTACCTGGTCAATATCAAACTCATGTTGGTGAGAGAGGAGTCAGACTTTCTGGAGGTCAGCGGCAACGAATTGGGATTGCACGAGCTTTATATCATAACCCTAAATTATTAATATTTGATGAAGCAACTAGCGCACTTGATAATATTACTGAAAATTTAGTAATGGAAACTCTTTATAGTTTAAATAAGGATATTACTATAATAATTATTGCACATAGGTTAGATACTGTTAAGAACTGCGATAATATTTTTTTGCTTGAAAACGGTGAGATAAAGTCTCAAGGAAATTACAATGAACTTTCTCAAAAAAATAAAAAATTTCAGGCTATTGAAAAAGGAAAATTTTAAGCAAAATTAATGAAATTAATGAAATTATAAAATGTGTGGTATTGTTGGTGCTTTATCTTTAAATAAAAAATCTATAAATTTGGATTATTCTAAGCCAATGGCAGATAAAATTGCACACAGAGGACCAGATGGCGCAGGTTATTTATTTTTTCATACAGGAGCTAGGCATAAAAAAGATATTTCTTTTCATTTAAGTTTTACAGATCAAAGATTTCAAAACGTAGTTACTAAATTACCCTTAATAGAATCCAATTTATCTCAACAAGAATTACATCGTCATGATTATGATCTTTATATGGGGCATAGAAGATTATCTATTATTGATTTAAGTGAGGCTGGGCATCAACCAATGTCAGATTTATCTAAAAATATTTGGATTAGCTATAATGGAGAAGTTTATAATTTTTTAGAAATTAAAAAAGATCTTATTAAGCTAGGTCATAATTTTAAAAGTCATACAGATACGGAGGTGATTTTGTATGCATATATAGAATGGGGAATAGAGTGTATTAAAAAATTTAACGGCATGTTTGCATTCTCATTATATGATAATTATAAAAAAAAATTTTTTTTATGTCGTGATAGATATGGAGTAAAACCTGTTTATTATCACTTAACTAATAATAAAACTTTTATTTATGCAAGTGAGATTAAATCTATATTAGAATATAAAGATTATAAGAGTACAATTGATAATGAAGCGTTACTAGAATATTTTACTTTTCAAAATATTTTTACCAATAAAACACTTCATAAGGATATTCAAATATTAGATGCAGGTCACTTCTTTGAAATTAATCTGACTTCGAAAAAAATTAAGAAGATCAAATATTGGGATTTTGATTTTAGCGACCCATTAAAATTAAAAGATGAAAGAGAATATATAGAAGAATTAAATCGTCTTTTTTCCAAAGCAGTAAGAAGACAATTGGTATCAGATGTACCAGTTGGAAGTTATTTAAGTAGTGGAATTGATAGTGGTTCTATTGCTGCTATTGCCGCAAATTATTTCAAAAAATCAAATGATTATTTAAAAACATTTACAGTTGGTTTTGACTCTTCAAGCGCCAGTGGTCTAGAAAAAAGATTTGATGAGAGAGTTAAAGCTGAATTTATGTCATATAAGTTTAAAACAGAACATTATGAAATGATTCTAAAAAGTGGCGATATGGAGCGATGCCTTCCAAAATTTACATTTCATCTTGAAGAACCAAGGGTTGGTCAAAGTTATCCAAATTTTTTTGCAGCACAACTTGCTTCAAAATTTGTAAAAGTTGTATTAAGTGGAACAGGCGGGGATGAACTTTTTGCAGGCTATCCTTGGAGATATTACAAAATAACAAATAATAAAAATTTTGATAATTACATAGATAAGTACTATAAATTTTGGCAAAGACTAATTCCCAATAATGAAATTAATAAATTGTTTTCCCCTATTAATCATAAAGTAAAAGACGTATGGACAAGAGACATATTTAAAAGTGTATTTAAATCCTTATCATTACCTCAAAAACCTGAAGAATACATTAATCACTCTCTATATTTTGAGGCAAAAACATTTCTACACGGTTTGCTAGTAGTAGAAGATAAATTGTCTATGTCTCATGGCGTAGAAACAAGAGTTCCTTTCCTTGATAATGATCTAGTTGATTTTGCTCAAAAAATTCCGATAAAATATAAACTTAAAGATTTAAAGAAAATTATAAAGATGGATGAAAATGAAATAAATAAATTTCATAAAAATAATGGTGGCAAAATGATTTTAAGAAAAGCTATGAAAAAATATTTACCTGATGATATGCACAAAACTAATAAGCAAGGTTTTAGTTCACCAGATCAAAGTTGGTTTAGAGGCGAAAGTATTGAATATGTAAAAAAAAGATTATTAAGTGATGATGCTCAAATATACAAATACTTTAATAAAAAAACTGTGAAAAAAATAATTTCAGAACATTTGAGGGAAAAAAAAAATAGAAGATTATTTATTTGGTCACTTTTAAATTTTGAGGAGATTATTAAGATAAACAAATTTTCATGAATTAAACTAAAACTAAAATTAAAATATGAAAAAATTTACTACTAAAATAATTGAAGATAAGAATGAATTTTTTGTGAAAAAAAAATTTATTTCCAAATATTGTGCAAAACCTATTAAACTAGAAGAACTTTTGAAATTATCAATTTTAGCAAGCCCGATAAAAAAAGATGTGATAATATTAAGTGACAAGGTTAAAAAATCTAAAATACATAAAAAAAAATTTTTTAGAAAATATTTAACAGATGGGGAAGAATATTTTTCTTTAGTGAAGGGGGGATACCTAATTTGTACCCAATTGAATTAAAAGATATGATTTTTAAGAAAAAATTTTTCTATCAAAAAAAATATACCCCATTACAACAATATTTTTTTTTGACTCAAGTAAAGTCTAGTGGTGAAACCAACTCTTCTTTTTATATTCCCTCAACAAGAAAAGTTCATTTTAGATTTAAAAATTTTTGTAAAAATTTAAAAGGTATAATTTTGGATATTGGTGGTGGTGATCCAACAATATCAATGCAGTTATTGCCGCCTAACTCAAAGTATTTATGCCTAGAGCCATATAACACTGATAACAAATTCAAAATATTGGGTATAGCAGAGATGCTACCCATAACTGACTCTAAAATTGACGTAGTTATCTTTAACACTAGCTTAGACCATATACTCGATTATCATACAGCTATAAACGAGGCTTATAGGGTACTAAAAAAAAATGGCAAAATTGTAATAGCAACAAATATATGGATAAAAGATGCGAGCCTTTTAAAAGATGATGTTCATTTTCATCACTTTAGATTAAATGAAATAATGAGTGTAATAAAAAAGAAATTTATAATTAAAAAAATGAAAAAATATAAAAATCCTAAGAACCAAACAAATAGATACACTTTATATTTGATGGCGCAGAAAATTTTAAAATAAAATTTTTATGAAAAAAAATAATCATGAGAAAGAATTAGAGAACAATAGATTAATCAAGTCTTATAAAAAAAGTTTTACTGAAAAAAACTACATTAACATTTTAAAAAAAAATAAAAAATAAAACAATTTTTTTCAATGATACTCAAAAAGAAAAATATTTTACATTGTGGAGACATGATATAGATTATTCTGTACATAGAGCTTTGTCTTTGGCAATTATTGAAAAAAAACAAAGAGTTAAATCAACTTATTTTGTACAATTAGGATCTATACTTTATAATATATTTGAGAAAGAGGTTAAAAATAAACTTTTAAAGATATTGTCACTTAATCATCAAATCGGTTTACACTTCGATCCTAATAAATATGATATTAAAAATAATAAAGACTTAAAAAAATATTTAACTTTTGAAAAAAATATTTTAGAAAGACTTTTAAAAATTAAAATAAAAGTATTTTCATTTCACAACCCTTCAAAACAAATTTTGAGATATAATAACTTTAGATATTCTAAAATGATAAACACTTATGCAAAATATTTCATAAAAAATGATGTTAAATATTGTAGTGATAGCAATGGATATTGGCGATTTAAAAATTTAGAGAATTTTTTAGATGAAAAAAATGATAAAATACAAGTTCTCACTCATCCTGAGTGGTGGCAAAAAGAAATAATGAGTCCGTATGAAAGAATAAAAAGATGTGTTAACGGACGATCTAGAAATACTATCAAATTTTATACAGATGAACTTAAAAAAAATGGAAGAAAAAATGTCAAGTGATATTAAGATTTCTACAATTGCAAAATTCCTTAATAAAGAATTTTATGGAAATGATATTAATATTAATAATGTTTGTTCAATTAATAACGTTAAAAATAATGCTGTATATTTTATTAATAAAAAAAAATATGAATTTGATCAATCAAACAGATGTCTAATTATATGTCCAGAATCTTTTAAAATAGAAACAAATTCTTCTTCTACATTTATTTATAGTAAAAATCCTAGACTAGATTTTGTAAGAATTGTTGAAAAATTTTTCTATAAAAACAAAAAAAAACAAGTTGCTGAAACTGTAAAAATTGGAAAAAATTGTAATCTAGCCAAGGATATAACAGTGGGTGAATATTCTGTAATTAAAGATAATGTGAGAATTGGATCAGGATCTATTATAAATAATCATGTTGTAATCGAATCCAACACCACCGTTGGTAATAACTGTTACATCAGATCTGGTTCCGTAATTGGAGAGGACTGTCTTTCATTTGAAAAAGATGAAAATGGTATTCCATTAAAATTTCCACAGTTAGGGAATGTAATTATCGGAAACAATGTAGAAATTGGCACTAAAACAGTTGTTTGTAGAGCAGCGATAGATAGCACTATTATCTCAAATAATGTAAAAATTAATGATAATACTCACATTGGTCATAATGTATTTATTGATGAAAATACCCTGATAGCTGGATTTGTAATAATATCTGGAGGTGCAATAATTGGTAAAAATTGCTGGATTGGATCTAACTGCACAATAAGGGATGGTATTAAAGTCGGTGATAATTGTTTTGTTGGGATGGCCAGTGTTTTAACTAAAAGCATAGATAAAAATTCTAAAACAGCAACTATTTCAGATTTATCTCAGCGTGATGTGATAAAATATAAAAAATCTATTAAGGGATAATGCTAAATTTATAAATATAAAATAAAATATATTAATCTTTAGTCTTTTTAAAAACTATTCTAGTTATATTACAAAAATGTTTAAGAGATAAATTTTCATTAAGTATATTTCCTGCCCAATATCCACATCCAAGTGAAAGTGTTGTTTTTAGATCGTTATTTTTATTACCACCTGCTGATTTAGAATTAGGTTGATTGACAATAATTCTTGAAACAGGCATATTTTCTGCAAATTTATTTATTTTATTTATATCATCGCTATAGATACCAGCTGAATGTCCAATACCGTTAACTTTAAGAATATTTTTTGCAATCTCTACTGATTGATCAAAATTTTTACTTTTAATAATACCAATTAAAGGTAAGATTTTTTCATCAAGTATAAAGTGTTCTTTTATATCTGAGCTAACTTCATAGCCAATTAACTTAATTTTTTTTTTTATTTTTATATTAATCATATTTAAAATTATATTAGGACTTTTTGCAATAATTTTTTGATTAATAGTCCCTTTCACAAAATATAATTTATCAAATTCTTTTTTCTCATTTTTTTTTAGTATATATGTGTTTTGATTTTTCAATTCATTTAAAAAATTTTCATAAATTTTGTTATCAATTATTAAAACACTATCTGCCGAACAACTTGTTGAGTAGTCAAAAGACTTTGACTCAATAATAGATTTAGATATTTTTTTTAATTCATTTTTATTATCAATTATTATGGGTGGATTTCCAACACCAAATATTAAATAAGGTTTATTAGAAATCTTTACTCTTGATATAAAGCTTTTGTTACCAGTTACTATATTTAAGTCAGATAGATTAAATAGATCAATAATCTCGTTTCCCCTGAGTAATTCTTTTGGAGCAACATTGACTAGATTTTCTGATATTTTTAATTTTAAAAGAACGTCCTTTATTAAGGCAACTAATTTGAAGCATGTCTCGAACGCCCTTGGATTTGGACACAATATAATGGCATTTCTAGATTTTATTGAATTTAGTATATAATTTAGTGGGGTAGCAATCGGATTTGTTGATGGTGTTACTCCACAAATTAAACCTACAGGCTTATAAATTTCGTAAATATTTTTTTCAATAATTTTTTTTTTACTTAATAAGTTTTCATCTAATAAATAATTAACTAAATTTAGAGTTTTATTATTATTTTTTTCAATCTTATCTTCAATGTTTCCAAATTTGGTTTCTTCAACAGCTAATTTTGAAAGTTGATAATTTATTTTTTTATCTAAAATTTTATTTTTAATTTCAATTAAAATATTATTTATTTTTTTTTCATCTAAATTTAAGGTACTTTGTTGCGATTTTCTAGAATCAGATACTAAATTATTTATTTTTGATCTTAAATTCATTTACGCTTAATTATAACTTTTCTCTATTATAATATTTTTATTAAGTATGATAGTAAAATAATTAAATATTTATAATTTTTTATGGAAATAAATTTTTATACTCTTAGTTTGATCATTACTTTTTCTTTTTTTTTAAGAATAATTTTCATATTATTTGTTAAATATCCTTTAAATAGTTATATAATAGGTGATTCTTCAACACATTGGTTGCTTATAAAGAAAATAAAAAAAAATAAATATAATATTAAAAAATTATATATTGAAAATTATCTTATCCCAGGAAAAATTTCTGCACCAATTTTATTTCACTTTTTTTCATCTTATTTTTCAATTAGAATATTAAAAAAGAGACCATATTTACCAAATTTAATTATTTATTTATTATTTATAATTTTTCTTTTTACTTATAGCCTCTATTTTTTTTCAAATATTTCAACTCAACCTTTTGAATTAAGTATTTATGTTTTACTCTTTTTTACACTATCAATTAATAATTTTATCTTCAGAGGATCACAAATAAATTATGTTTTATTATCTGAAAGATTATTAGGCAGATTGCTTACTTCTTTTTTTATATTTACTTTATTTGGCTATTATTCATTTGGAGATAATATAAGCTTAATATTAACTTTAATATTTTCTACACTAATTTTTTTAAGTTCAAAATTTGCAATTCAAGCAATTGTGTTTTTTAGCTTAATTTTTAGTTTATTAATGATTGATATTACTCCATTAATTATAACATTTTTTGGCTTATTATTTGCAATCATAATAAGTAAGGGGTATGCATTAAGAACAATTAAATTAACTTTTGGTTTTTTGATTATATATAAAAAATATTTGATGAAATCTATTTTTAAAAAACCATTTTTAAATACTTTTATTGATTTAAAAGATTTTCTTCAGATATTAAAATCAAAATCAATTAAAAATATTTTAAAGTATTTTTTTAATAAAGAACCAGGAAGATCACTTTTAATATTTTCAGATTTGTTAATTGTTTTTGTGTTGTTAATTTTCTTTAAAGATTTCAATATCTTTATAGAAAATAAATTTATTATATTAATTATAATCTCATGTTTAATGCCATATGTAGTTATCTCTTTTAAATTTTTTGCATTTGCAGGCGAGTCTTATCGATATTTAGAATATTATTTAGTATTTTTAGCTCCGTTTTTAATAGTCTATTTTTCTTTTATTAATCAATTTAACATTTTAATAATTTTTTTCTTATATTTATTTTTCAATATTTTTTTGATCATTTATTCAATATTATTAAGAGAAAAATTAACTTTAGATAGAAATAAAAATTTTTTGATAAAAAATAATAAAAAAAAAGATACAATTGATGAGATTATTAAAAGTTCAAATATTACATCAAAAGATGTTATTTTTTCAGTGGATATGAGATTGGGTGTAGATATAGTTTCACGTACAAATTGTAAAACATTTTGGTGGCAGCCTGGTGGAATTGTGGACAAAGAAATTTTTTCTTATTTTATTGAGGCATATCCTTTTTTATCATCAAAAAATTATAATGAGATATGTAAAAAGTATAATGTTAACAAAATAATTGTTAACAATTTATTATATAAGGACTCTGGTATAAAATATAATTTTGATCATTTATCTGTAATTAGTTCAAATAATCAATACACAGTATTTCAATATAAATAATTTTTTAAACATTAATTATTTTGATTGATATTATCAATTTGCTTATAATAAAATTTCAATTATTTACTTAATAATATGTAAAATATTTTAAATAGAATATGAATATACTAATAGTAGGCGCTAATGGATTACTCGGTAGACACTTAGTAGAAATATTAAGCCAAAATCATAAAATTGTTGCTTTAGTTAAAGATACTAAAAATTTAAATTTTAGAATTAATAATAATATTTCTTTATTAGAAATGAATTTAAATAATATAGATTTAACTCGTTTGCCAAATAACATAGATGCTATTTATTATTTAGCTCAATCGAATAAATATAAATATTTCCCAGAAGGTATGGAAGACATGATTTACATTAACATTTTGTCACCAAACATAATTGCTCAGTGGGCTTCTAAAAATGGAGTTAAAAGTTTTTTTTATGCTTCTAGTGGAGGTGTTTATGGGAATATTAACAGTTTATTAAAAGAGAGCCATGATATCAGTAAAAGTGATCAATTAAGTTTTTATCTTAGTAGTAAGTTAAGTTCAGAAATGCTTCTAAAAAACTATGAAAATTTAATAGATATTGTTGTAATTATACGACCATTTTTTATTTATGGGCCTGGACAAAACAAAACAATGTTAATACCAAAACTTATATCAGACGTTGAAAATGAAAAAGAGATAACTTTGAATGGAAATAATGGTATAAAAATAAATCCAATATATGTTACAGATGCTGCAAAAGCATTTGCTAACTTAATAAATATCAGAACTAGTTTTGTTATAAATATCGCTGGAGATCATGAAGTATTTTTAAAAGAATTAATTTTAATGATTGGAGCTGAAATAGATAAAAGTCCTATTATTAAAATTAATGATAAGAAACAAAATAATTTGGTAGCAGATAATAGTTTGATGAGAGAAATGTTATTTAAGCCAAAAATTGATTTAAAAACGGGTATTAAAAATATTATTAAATATAATCAATGTTTTTAGGCTCGATAGTTTATTTTCGTATATTATAATAGGAATTAATTTTAAGAGCTATTTTTAAATATATATGATCTTTCAAAAAATTGTGAATTAATCAAAATCTAAAATTAAAATGTTAAATGAACCAATAATTTTTTTTAAAAAACTAAGATCTGTTGGAGGACCTTCTTCATTTCAAAAAAAATTTATACATTGGCTTAAGATAAATGAAATAGGTTATGATTTTTTAAACATTAATAATTTTTTTAAGAAAAAAATATTGATAATTAACTCTGGTACTTTTAATTTTCCATTATTAATTTTATCAATTTTATTTAAAACAAAATTAGTACAAAGATTAGACGGATTTTATGATTTTTCAAATATTGGAAGAAAAACTAAAAGTTTAAGATGCTTATGCATAAATATTTCAATGCAAATTATCAGAAAATATTTGGCAGATTATGTTGTTTATCAAAGTTTAACATCCAAAAAATTATGGGATAAAACTTTCAAAAAAGTTAAAACAAATTATTCAATAATTCATAACCCTTCATTTGATGTAGCCTTAAGAAGAAAGAAAAATTTAAAATCTATAAAATTGTTTGATATTGTGATTGTTGAAGGAAATATTGAAAATAATTTGTTTAATGAAAAAATCTTATATTTAATATCCAAAGCATCAATTAAAAATATTAATATAAGAAAAATTTATATTTTTGGAAATATAAGCAATTCTTTAAAAAAAAAATTATCCAAAAATAAGATTTATATATTTATGAATACGGTAGGTCATAAAGAATTGAAAAAATTTTATAAAAGGAAAAACATTATCTTTTTTGGAATAGAGTATAATCCATGTTGTTCAAATTCTATAATTGAAGCAAATTCTTATGGCGTTCCTAGTATTACTTTGAATACTGGATCATATAAAGAATTGATAAAAAATTCAGGGATTCAAATTAACTTTACAAGAATTGATAGTAAAAATTTACATAAAAAATTTTCTAAATCACTATCAAAAATTACAAAAAACTATGCCTATTATTCAAAATTATCTTTTAAAAACTCTCAAAAATTTAACCACAATTATATTTTTAAAAAATATATTAGCTGTATTAATAAACTTAGATAGAACAATGAAAAAAAATAACCTAAAAGAAATTAAATAAAATAATTTTATGAGATTAAAAAAAATTGCAATAATTGGTCTTGGTTATGTGGGTTTGCCACTTGCTGTAGAATTTGGAAAAAAAAGAAAAGTTATTGGATATGATATTGACCTAACAAGAATTGAGGATCTTAAAAATGGTTTTGATAAAACAAAGGAAGTA
>MDTG01186498.1_pt1 | contig 11837 bp, 8 predicted proteins | sample 811421 | NCBI WGS metagenome assembly MDTG01 (sample SAMN05326645, study PRJNA326480) | marine metagenome | isolation source: seawater | place: Pacific Ocean: South East | collected 2011 | reverse complement strand
TGGACTCAAAGGGAATGACATAGAGTTTTCCTTCCCGGACTTCCATCGCCCGCGGTTCTTGAGCCGGAATCTGAAGGTGACTGACGACCTTACGGGTGGCCACGTCTATGACCGCAATTCGATTAGTAGAAGAGAGTGCTACGTAGGCTTTGGCGTTATTCGCGAAAGCTATTCCGACTGGCTCATCAAACCGGGTCGATTTCCTTTTCAGGTCAACATCCTGAATTGTCGCAACGATCGAAAGATAGGTTGGACTGTCCGAATTGTTGTCGATGACGCTCACCGAATCTGAAAGGTGATTACTCACCCAGATTTCCTTTCCGTCCGGCCTCACCTTGACCGAGACCGGATCAATTCCCGTTGGGATTCGAGCGACGACCTGCGCGCTCGAAGCATTAACGACATCGAGGGTATCTGCGGGCGTATTCACGACGAATGCCTGCCCCTCATAAAAGGCGATGGGCTCAGAATGAGGGCTGAGCAGGGTTGGATGTCCACGAGTCGGTCCCGGGGTATCCGCCCCGGCCACTCCTCCCAGCACCAGTGCGACAAGCGGACCGAAACATCCCAGCCCGGACCTACCCGATAGGATCCGGAGCAGTTTTGCACCTCTCGACACGTTTTCCATCTCCACGACGTCAGGCCTAGTTCACGGCTGGATTTTGGGCCCCCGCACCCGTGGTATTACTTCCTCCCCGGCCGTCCGCATCGACTCCCGACCACGCCTCACCAGTCGCCTCCTGCCAGACCTTCGATGGCAGATCGTTCGCGGCGAAGGATTGAGCCGCAGCCTGAGGATTCTGCCGATGAAACTGTCTGAACGCCCTCATGAGAGCCGCTTCACGAAGTTGAGGTGCGGTAATCTCATTAGCCCATTCAACTGCAAGAGATCCATCCGTATGTGCAAAAGCGGCCGTAAAGCCATTCAGCGCCATATTCCTGTCATTGGAACTGTTCATCGCCATGATCGACTCGATAGCCCCCTCTGGATTCTTGGAACCCCATGCCGCATACGCCGCACTCCACGCGCTCGACCTCAAAGGTCCGTCCGGAAGCTCCGAAGCCCATTCGAGCGTCTCCACCATTCCGCTGTCGCGCGCAATCTCACGAGTCAGAGTATCCATGGGTCGCCAGTCAAAATTAGTCAGGTCGGTCGTCTCAAAGATAAAATCCGTTGCGACCATCACGTCATTATCAACCAGCCCCTCAAGAAGGCGCCTCTCGACCCGGGACGCAACTTCGGGCTCAAGAGCTGAGAATACTTCTATAGCGGCCTGTGGATCAACACTCGCCAATCCCGGGATCATGTTTCCAAGAAATCCCTCGAAGTGGCGTGGATCTATTTCAGCAAGATGCGCTACCGCATTGACCGGATCGCTTGCTCCCCAGGCATAGTCCCACAGCTGCCACAGCCGTCCATCTGCTCCGTTGCGCGCCATTTCTGCGCGCATCAGGAAGGCCTGTTCGCGGGTGAAGGTCGGGGAGGACATCTCCTCGAGGATCCGGTCGAAGGCCCTTCTGCGCTCCACCGGGCTGGATGCCCTGACTGCCTGCACCACCAACCCGCTGATCTGCTTTTTGTTCAGCGGGCCACGACGCTGCAAGGCCTCGAAGGACGCACGAGCCATCGAACGCCGGGCCGCTTGCAGCTCCCGGCTCCGAGTTCTGCTTACTTCACTCGTGCGGGACGGACCCCTCTCTGCGAGAGCACCCTCTTCCTTGCTAAGACTACCCGGCAGGGGAATGTAGGGACGCTCTTGATCAGTCCCGCCGCTCTCCAGTACCGCACTTCGAGACGCCGGGATTCTCACCTCTTCCGGCTCACTGCTTCCCCCGGCTCTCCTGCCCAGATGGGAACCGGCGACCAGCATGCCCACCGAGACCATGAGCCAGACCAGGTTCACAATGACGTTTCGCTTCAGCATCAGGAGCTCAATCTCTGCGACCCCGGCGGGGCGCCATGATCTGTGCCCGGGCCTCTGCGGGAAGGCCTGAAGAATCAAGCCAATCGCTCAACCCTTGCCCACCCTTACGTTGCCAGGAGCGGGCTACCTCCACCATGACTTCCTGACGCCGCTCGGGAGCCTCAATAGACTCGGCCCAGCTCATGGCGGCCGTGGGATCTTCCCAGACAACATGAGTGCTATATCCCGCCACTGCGGCATCCCGCAGGGGAGAAGGCGCCATCTCCTGGAGATACTCTCCTGCCGCAGTGGGATCCCTGCGCGCCCATGAATTCAAGCTACCTCTCATGCCAACCTGCTGGCTCTGCCCGTCCGGCAGGTTACTCACCCAGTCAAGGGCCCCCTCCGGGTCCCGGCCCGCCCAGTTGGCTCCTACTTCCCAGAAGATGCGCTCCGTACCGGGTTGATCCGCGAATCCCCTGGCCCACTCTGCCGTTTCGGCAGGGTCTCGTTCCGCGAAATGATCCGCTACCCTTCCCAATGCTTCATTACGCATAACTCCGTCCGGCAGGGCCTCTGCCCACAAGGAGGCATCGAGGACACCCTCTGCCGCCCGCAGGACTTCCCCGGTGACAATGTGCATGTGACGCGAATGAGCCTGTCCACTGGCAACCATTCTCTCGACAAACTCGGCAGCTTGCCGGGTATCGGCATCTGCTAACCCTTCAACAATCCCAGACACGAAGTGATGGCGTAACCCGTTTGCCTCAAGCTTTCGATCCTTGAGTAACGGATCAAAACGGGAATCGTTTTCCATGTCGAGGCCCTCGATCCAGGCGATGGCTTCAGCTGGACTGGCTCCCGCCCATCCGGCCAGTGCAGGCTTCATGTCATCTTCTTCCGTATCGATCCCAAAGAGGACCGCCTCGGCTCCCGCCACTGCCCCCCAGGCGTAATGGAACTCCTGGAACTCGGCACTCCGATGATCCTGGTCTGCAATCTGTTCCCGAACCAGAAGAGCATTCTCTGCTGTCAATCCCCGGAGCAACCGTGAGAAAGCTAACCGTTTCGAAACGGGATCGGATGAAGTCTTTAACTGCTCGCCAAGCTCCGCGATCTCCGACTCAGTCAGGATGACCCTGTCGGCAAGCATCAGGGCTACCTGATCCTTGCCGATCTTCCCTCCCTCCTGCCCGGCTTGTTCTCCTCGGATGTTCACGTTTTTCCCGGAGTCCGGACTTTCAGCCCGTGCGACCGGACCCAGATCACTGCTGTTCCGGGGAATGAAGGAAGGCCCCGCCTCACGCTCGGAAGGCAGGAGAAAGTAACCGGAAAAAAAGGCTGTAACAGCCACCGATCCCCAAACGGCATGTAGCTTCACTGTTTTATTCATCTTGCTCCTCGATCAACTCTACTCCGGTAACCTGCAGGCCGACATCCTCGTGAACCGTCTGAATCCACATCCACCCAAGTTCCTGCCCTGCAGCAGACTCAGGAAAACCTTCTCTCATCCGGGGGATCTCATCAAGGGAGAGTTCGACTTCAAAATTTCCCTCTGGCTGCTCTCCCAACTCGATTTTACGTGAAAGCGCATACTTTCCCGACCGACCTCCCCGTACCCGGTGAGTTCCGAAACCGAACGAAACCGCACAACTCCGCTCCAGCCGTCCCGCCACCCTCAGGCGCGCACCCGCTGTCAAAAGGACCGGCGTCCTGTTGGAGTCGGATGGTCGCACCACTACGCTGTGGAGGAGCACCGGATCCTCGCGCTCTCCGAAGTCTCCGCCGAACAAATGGGTCTCTGCTCGAAGGGAACCAGAACCGTCCCCTGCGCCAGGCTGCCAATAACCCTGACGAACGTCGCGCTGCAGCTCGCATTTCCAGCTCCTGACCGACTCTCCCCGGGGCAGGGCATCGAAATTCGTCTTCATGTCCAGTGCGGCCACCACATGGTGGTCGGCAGGAACGTCACGTGTTTTCCCATCCGCCAGCCGCGTAACTCTTACGAGGCCCTCATGGACCGCCAGCTGGGTTGTAGAAACATCGGCACTGACGTTGAACTGGGTCCCGAGAACCTTTACCTCCGCCGAGGGAGTCTGCAGGAGGAGGGGATGCCCGGATGACTGACGGGCGACATCAAGGGAGAGCTCTCCTCTCCTCAGGATAATGCGTTTGCCTTCCGGACCTTCCGAGAAAGTAACATTCGCGGGCCCGGAAGCCCAGACCGTGGTTCCATCATCAAAGAGCAGTTCTGCCCACGAATCGGCCCCTGCCACTTCCAGCGTGCCTCCTCTGAGCCCGTCCCCAATCTTGATCCCACGGACTGACCGGCCTCCGTCCCCAGTCCAGCCCACTGCTCCATTCCACTCACCGACCCGCAGGATTGGCAGGGTTCCTCCCTTCGGGGATCTCAGGGGATAATTTGCCCATAAGCCAACGAGTAATAATGCAGCAGCCGCACCCGTTAACCAGGCCCTCTTTCTTCCCGCCCCGACACCACGATCCCCCTGCGCTTCCGCCGGACCGGTCTGCAGCTCCACCCTCTCTCCCGCATCCCGCAGGTCGGCGTGGAGTCCGAGATATTGCATGTAGCGTTCCTGCGAGGCGGGGTCGCCATTGAGCAAGGTCTCCAAACGGCCGAATTCTTCCGCCGTGATGACCCTGTCGACAAGTTTAGCCAACAGCTGGTCAAGATCTCGGTGGTCATCTTCAGGCATCGCTCCAACCTTCCTTCCTCATTGTTTCTCCGATGCACCGGAGGAGCCGGGCCCTGATCTTCTCAAGGGCGTAATAAAGCTTGTGCATGCTCACTCCCCTGCGTTCCGCCTCCTGCTTGACCGCTCCATGCCTGGAATACCTCATCCGCACCCACTTGCGCTCCTGCCGGCTCAATTTCCCGAGACAGACCTCCAACGCCCTGCGGCGTGGTTCCATGAGACTTACTTCGTTCTCATATACCACGTTAAGCTGCTCCAGCAATCCATCCGAGAAGACCAGTTTCTCGCGGGCCTGTCTCTGACGCCACTTCTGCACTTCAAGCCATGCGAACTTGAGGGCCCACGGCACGAAAGGCCTCTCCTGGTCGAACTGTTCCCACTTCTCCCAGATTTTCACACTGACATTCTGAAGTAACTCACCGGCATCGCTACTACGCGGCATCAGAGTGAACAGGTAGCGTTCCACCTCGGCCTGATGCCGGGTCCAGAAACGAACAAATTCAGCCGTCGGATCCATAAACGCTCTCCACTTCTTCTCCTCCAAAATCACCTGAATTCAGAACTTTTATTTACCGCTGGAGGCTGGCTCCTTAAAAATAGGGCATTCCCGCCTCATCAAAAATGATGGAAACCCTGTTCCAAGGTCGCCCTGGAACAGGCCCGCCGCACAATCGACCGGCCGATAGATAATATTTCCGCGAAGGCCTTTCTCCCCCGCTGCTTTGCCGGCAGGAAGAGTCACCGGAATTGCCTTCTGGCAATACCGCTCCGCCTACTTCAAGACCGAGAAACCCAATGCTCGCAGATAGATTCTTTCCGGGGTAGCCACGAGCAGAGGCCCGCCTGCTTCTGATCTCCGACGCACCTTCTCCCACTCCTGATCGGCGAGGAACGACCGCCAGCTGAGATCTGCCGACTCACGACTGGCATGATACAATAGGTGAACCAGGGTAGTACTCGATCCCGGTCGGTCAAAAGGAGTCCACGCCCCGATATTCCTCATCCCGTGCTTTTCATAGAGGCGCATGGTATGTTCACGAAAGCGCTCATTGACAGCTGCCAGCTTACCCTTTTCTGCCACACAGGTGCGCAACTCGTAAACACCTCCCGCCTTCCCGATCGCCACATCCTCGAAGGCCGAATAGTCGTTCTCCGTGAGAAAGATACTCTCGGGACGCCGGGAAAGAAGACCTTGGAACTCAGGTTGATCAAGAACAGCCTCCCACTCGCGATCATTGAAAAAGTTCACCCAGTTGCAATAGGCCGCATAGCGGGAGGGGTGCTTGAGAAGGTAGACGAAACGACGCCGCTTCTTGGCCGGCCCCTCGGTTGGAATCCAATAGCCGACGGATTCCAGTCCATGTTTCCGGAATATGCGTTCAGTATGCTCCCGGAACCGTCGAATCAGAGCGCCGTGTCGTCCCTCATTGGCGGAATAGATCCGCAACTCATAAATTGGCCCCCGGGTGAGGCGGGTAGACCGAAGCGAAGGAAGAGCCTTCGGCCTGGCCGACCGCGCCTCCTCGTGGCCCAAGGCGACCTTGAGGGGTGCTTCATAGATCCAGGCCATGTCATCAGACACCTTCCTGCTGGCGTCGTGTCCACCTACGTAGAGAACTCCATCCTGAAATGGAGATAGACAAAAGGCGCGCGGAGAGACCAGCACTGGCATCCCCGGGGCGAAGGCATTGTTCACCTCCATCACTTCGTAGCTCCGGTCAGCCCTTCGCAGGGCATACAATGCGCCAGCGTAGAGAGCGCTTCCCTTCCATCGCAACTCGTCCTTCCCCCGGATGTTTCCCTGGAACCCGATGATGTGGACCGTCTTACCGGTGACCGGATCTACCACCGGATACATCATGTTGTGCGCCCCCAGCGTGTAGGTAACCTCCACTCCCAGCTTTTTGCGCATCAAGTCGATCACCCGCACTTCATCGTGCAGGGAGAAGCCGCCCTGCCCGTCAGGGTCCAAGCGCTTGATCTGGCTCGGAGAGCGATCTCCGGGAGCCCACAGGAAAAGCAGCGAATCCCTTTTGCCATCGGGATCTGGAAGCACTGTTAATCCCCGGATGCCTCCAACATCCGTATCGGTGTCCTCGTGGAGATCCAGCACCTTCCGGTAGTGGGGCTGCGCCCCGTCCATCCTCTCATGGATGGCTCCTCCTTCAGAAAAATAAAGTGATCCATTCGCCCTCGTCATCCCAAGGGGTCGAGTCCGGAAACTCCCTTCCTCGAGAAACGGAAACTCAAGATGCCGGTCCCAGCGTATTGCTCCTTCCACCTCCTCATCATAGACCCCGGATACGATTCCCGGATTTCCCAGCGAAAGAAAAAGCCGCTCGATTCCCGTTACCTTGTCACGGTGCACTTCCATGTCACGGGGCACCCAGCGCACTCCACCGGCACTGGACCCATGACGCACGAGGCTATGCGTCCACGTGCCTGTCCCGTCATTCCGAACCCACACGGAAACGGCGCCGCCCCGCTCGAAGTTCGCCCCGGACGCCATGACCAGCAGGTTGCGTGGACTGGGCAGGAGGCTACCTGTTACGTCTCTGGTAAAGGTCACCGACTTGAGGACATTTCCTTTCATGAAATCGAGCCCCAGTCCGTTAGTCTGCCCCGTGTCGAGGTCGACCTGCCATTGCCCCCCGGGGGTGTCAAGCCGGAGGACCTGGGCACTCTGCTTCTGCCCCTCGGGAGGGATCACCCAGCGCGCGTCCATCCAGTAACCGTTAGCAGCATAGAGTTTCCCCTGGTGGGCAACCAGGTGCATGATTTCCGACCCGCCGGCATAGGCCCCTGCACGGTCGAGGTATCCCGCATCGTAACTTTGCTTCCAAGCCTGGGCCTGGGCCTGGGCCCGTATTTGAAAGGCGAAGAGCCCGCCCAGAACCGATATGATGGTGATTAGCACACGCATTTTTCAGAATACCTCAGCCATACCCGCATTCCCCGGCCTACCTCTTCACCCATCCCGGAAGCTTCCCGTCTCCCGTCCTCTCTTCCTGCAGGAGCCAGCTCAGATTAAAGCGAGCCATGGAACCCTCTTCATACCGGTGTCTCTTTCCGCTTGCCAGCAGGATATAAATCCATCCTTCACTTGACGTCTGCGGGCGACCCGCATCAACCGAACTGTAAGCGCTGGAACCCCGCAATACCATGCGCTTGATCGGCCACGTCTTCGCTCCGTCAAAATTTACCCGTAACGTGACATCCCGCCGCTCCGCGGTCAGGCTGTCAAAATTACTGTAGAAGACGATGTCGGGTCCAGGAACCGGCAGGCGGACTAGACCCACCAGGCAGGCAGATCCCGGTCCAATCGACCCGCGCGCTCCACCGGGAAGGATATGGCACTTGGCAGCATCCTTCCAAGTGAGCCCCTCATCCTCGCTGCAACGCACCCTGATTCCCGTCTCGCCCGGCGCGAAGTTATTCTCCACATCTCCCCAGCTCGCGACCACCGTCCCCTCCCGGGCAACCACGGGGTTGGGGTTCCGCTCATCCGCAAAGAGCCCCTGGACTTCATACTTTCCCTTTCCAAGGAAAACATCCAGCGATCCTTCCTGCTGGTCGGCCCGCACCTCGAACAGAGCGATAAGGACCAGAGGAGCAATACAGGCTTTCTTGGATCGGAGGCTCACGAACTTGAAGAGTTTAGGGGTGCCGCGATTGTGCAGATCAGCCTCTCCATGAAAATGAATTTTGCGATTCAGCGTTTAACGCCAATAGCATCACCGGACTGCACCTGGGTGAAATCAGGTCCATGGCCCGGAACATTATTCACACCCCCTCTGATCCCCCGCCTTGTCCAATTGGTATTCACCCTCCACCCTTCGTAGGTGCGCCGTACTCGACTCCTCGCCACCCTCGGTCCCGCCACTGAATCTCTCGAGACCATTAGCGCCCTTGTGCACGCCGGCGCCGACACCTTCCGGCTCAACATGAGCCATGCCTCCCACGAATGGGCCCGCGCGGTCTCTGCCCGGGTTCGCGAAGCGGCCGCTGATGCACCCCGGGCCCGGACGGTAGGCCTCCTCTTCGATCTGCAGGGCCCATCCATCCGCACTGGCACGCTGCCAGAGCCCTTCGCCCTGGCGAAGGGAGACGAGGTAGAATTCCGCCATGAGGGCAGCGCAGCAGGGCTCCCCTTCTCCACTACCGTCAACTACACCAGCCTCGTTAACGATGTAAGTGCCGGGGATACCTTGCTGGTCGACAACGGAGCGATGATCATGAAGATCACGCATGTCACGGAAGACCGCATCACCTGCGAAGTCCGGACCAACGGCAAGCTCGGCTCCCGTCGGCACATTAACCTTCCAGGCGTCCGCCTGAACCTTCCAGCCCTGACAGACAAGGACCGCGCTGATATCGCGGTAGCCACCGAATGCCAGGCGGATTTCATTGCCGGCTCCTTCGTCCGGGACGCCGCTCACGTCAAGGAACTTCGAGCCGAGATCGAGCAGGCAGGCGGTAGCGCGCAACTGGTGGCCAAGCTCGAGGACCAGGAAGCCATTAAGAATCTCGACGATATTATTCACGCCTCCGATCTGATCATGGTGGCCCGCGGTGACCTCGGGATAGAGGTCCACATCGAGGAACTTCCAATTATTCAACGCCGCATTGTCAAACGCTGCCACAACCTGGGGCGACGTGTGATCGTGGCGACCCACCTGCTCGAATCGATGATCGAGAGCCCCACACCCACTCGAGCGGAAATTACCGACTGCGCCAACGCGGTATACGAGGAGGCCGATGCTCTCATGGTTTCCGGGGAGACCTCCATCGGAAAACATCCTAAACGCTGCCTCGAGGTTCTCGACCGGGTTGCCCGCCGCATCGAGCGCTCAGGTGGACTGGGCTACGGGAACGAGGCGGACCTCCCAACAACCCGGCAAAGGGCCGTGCGGGCTGCCGTCCAACTGGCCAATTCTGTCCAGGATTCCATCATGGTGGTCTTCACCCGCAGCGGGGCCACGGCTAACCAGGCTGCGCTCCTGCGTCCACGGGCACCTATTTATGCCTTTACGCCGGAAGAGACCGTCTGCCGTGGCCTCGCGCTCTCCAGGGGAGTACGCCCCTTCGTGATTCCCTTCCGGGAAAAACCCCGGGATACGATCGCAGATGCGGTAGAGACCCTGCGGAGCCGGAGGGATATTCCCGAAGGCACCCCGCTGGTCATTTTTTCGGACACCTTCCAGATGGATCGCGCGGTAAATTCGATCCTATTCGACCACGCCTAAAGGCGCAATTCACACCCTGGCACGGAGCCGTAACCCGGATCCGGTCTACGACTCCTCCTCTGTTTTTTCCCCGCCGGCGACTTCCTCGACGACCGGATCTTCGAGACGGTTGAAGTGCACCTGGCCCACGCGCCGACCGTCAGTGCTCGTAACCTTCGCCTCGTATCCCTCTACCTCGATTGCCTCTCCCGGTTCGGGAAGATGGCCCAGTTGCTGGGTGATATAACCCCCCACCGTGGTCACTTCCCCGCTTTCCAGTTCGATAACAGGGACGTGATCGGAAAGCTCATTGAGGGTGAGGGCACCTTCCACGATGAACTCGTCATCACTGACCCGGGTGAAGGCACTCGACTCATTATCGAACTCGTCCTGAATGTCTCCGACCAGCTCTTCGATTACGTTATCGAGGAAGACAAGGCCGGAAGGATCACCAAACTCGTCCACTACCATGGCCAGATGGGCCCGCTCCTTCAGGAAGAAATTGAGCAGAACGTCGAGGGGCATGGTCTCAGGCACGATCTTGAGATCCCGCTTGATGCGAAGAAGATCGGGATCACTTTCCCCGGCCAGAGTCAGGAGGTCCTTGATATGAATCAGGCCTACCGCGTTATCGAGGTGGCCATGCACCAGCGGAAACCTGGTGTGCTTGGTAGCAGCGGCCAGTTCGAGGTTCTTCTCAAATGCTACTTCGAGATCGAAGCAGATCACCTCGCTCCTTGGCGTCATTACGTCCTGCACCTTGAGATCATGCAACTCGAGGGCATTTATAAGAATCTCCCTTTCTGTCTCGGTGACCTCCTGCTGACGTTCACTCTCTTCCACCAGAATCGCAAGTTCCTCCGAGCTGTGGCCTCCCTCGTCCTCCGCTACCGGATCGATCTTGAACACCTTCTTCAGGATCCAGTTAGCTGTTCCGTTCAGGATCGCAATCGCCCACTTGAAGGCCAGGTAGAAGCCGTGCAGTGGCCGGGCCAGCGCCAAGGTTGTTCCGAGGGGCTTACGGATCGCGATCGACTTCGGCAACAGCTCCCCGATGACGACGTGCAGGAAGGTGAAGGAAATGATCGCAATGATGAAGGAAATCGTCGGAACTGCGTTCTTCAGAAAGTCCGGCAGGTCAGGGATGCTTAACAGCGCAGGCCCTACGAGGGCCGCTACAAATGGTTCCCCGAGGAAGCCCAGTGCGAGCGAAGCGATCGTGATACCCAGTTGATTTGCGGATAAGTAACCATCGAGGCGGTCGACCACGTGCTTGGCAGTCTTCGCCCTCCGTGGTTTGTCTTTCAGCTCCCCCTCGATCTGGGTTGGCCGCACTTTTACTATCGCAAACTCCGAGGCCACGAAAAATGCGTTCAGGAGCAGGAAGAAAATGATTCCCGCGATCAGGAACAGGGCCTCCGTCAGGGTGGGAAACTCGTGTGGCACGTCTGCCGACGCGCTTGCAAGTGTCATCAACATTCCTTCCATTCCCATCAGAGCCTCTCGAACACGCCCTGGTCACGCTTCTCCAGCACAGTGAAGCCGGCCCGCTTGGCTTCCCGGGCCGAAAACGGTTTTGCTACTCTGGGCGAACTGACCTTGCTGATCAGTTTTCGAACCGGGTTCCTGCAGAGGGGACATACCTCCAACGGTTCCCTCTCAACCGGACGTCTCAACTCAAACCCTCTTGCACATCGGGTGCAACTTCGCTCCGGATTGTCGGGGTCCTCTGAGAGATACTCGTAAATTGGCATCTGAAACGCGAGCGGCAGGGCAGTTCATTGCCGTCGCAGGTCGAGCGGTGGAAGCTATGCTACCAGCTCGATTTTGTCACGCCGGGAATAAGACCGGCTGAAGCCATCTCGCGGAAGGTAATCCTCGAGAGCTGAAAGCGACGCAGGAAGGCCCGACGGCGGCCAGTTACCTCGCATCGGTTCACGACCCTGGTAGGGCTCGCATCCCGAGGCAGCAGGCTCAAACCGACGTAGTCC
>MDTG01449234.1_pt1 | contig 11838 bp, 8 predicted proteins | sample 811421 | NCBI WGS metagenome assembly MDTG01 (sample SAMN05326645, study PRJNA326480) | marine metagenome | isolation source: seawater | place: Pacific Ocean: South East | collected 2011 | reverse complement strand
TATTTGTTATATTCTATTTTCTATAATCCAACTCTAATAATTAGCCTAAAATTATCATTAGTGTTAAATAATAGTGAGTTTGTGAAACTTTTGATTTGAAATCAAAATGGTTAATGTTTGAATACTTGCCAATTCAAATATAATTTCAAATAAAAACAAAAAAGTTAAACTTTAGTTGAATAGAAAAATACAATTAGAAGTTTTAAGATGTATTTCATTTTATGAAATTAGTTAATGCGTTGTAAATATATAAAAAGCCAAGTGCTAATTATTTGGAGTAATGTGTATTTTTTAATAGATAATCAAGAGAGAATTTTCCTCCATCACTTACTAGTATTGAAAGGTAAACAACAACATAAAGTAAAGCTTTTTCTTGCTTGTGAATACCATCGCCGTAATGCGTTATGAATGCTGCTATGAGCATAGTAATAATAAGAGGTATAGTTGCCAGTTTTGTTTTGTAGCCTATAGCAATCAAAATTGAACAAAACACTTCAGAAAACACCACCAGTATTAATGAAATAGTAGGGCCAAGTCCTATAGGATTTGCAAATTTAATTTCACCACCAGCCATTAATTTACTAAGTTTTGGTAAGCCATGTGTTAGCATTAAAGCTGCTATTAGTAAACGAACAATTAATAGTATAATTTCTGAAAAATACGTTTGTTTTGTAATATTCATTGGTTTAATTTAAAATAAGTTTATGATGTTTTTCTGTATGTGCTGTTTTAATTATCACATAATATAAACCAGAAGCATATGACGAAAAATCATATATTTTTTTAAAAGTATTTACTTTAGTGTTTGAAAAAGAATGAATCATTTTTCCAATGGGGTTATAAACTTCTACTGAAATGTTTTGGGTGCTCGTAGAGTTTATATAAATTTCGAAAATATCATTACTAGGGTTGGGATAAATAGAGCTTTCAAAGTCTTTGTCATATTTATTTATACTAGTACTGTTAAACTGAAAGGGGGTTGATAATTCTTCACAACCTAAATCGTTACTTAGCATTACTGTGTAGATGCCAGTTAATTCTGGAAAGTAATATTGAGCGTTGGCACCTTGTATAATTTCATCATTTAAAAGCCATTGATAATCATATCCGGACAAATCACAAAGTAAAACTTGACCTTCGATAAAAATCTCTGGAGTTGGAAAAGATACATTAATATTAAAAGTATCTACAGCTTCACAACCTTCATTATCATTAAAATAAGCAACTATTTCTTCTGATGAATTTGCTTCATATATCATTGGACTACCAGTGTATATTAAACTACCATAGGAGTTATACCATTCAACATTATTTGTATTCATGGGTTCAAATCTAATAGTTTGATTTTCGGCACTCCAAAGAGTAGAATTTCGTCCTTCTACAGCAAAAGCAAAGGTGCCATATTGATTTTGAATTCCTTGAAGAGAATTAGTGCATTCAGCTTTGTTTACTATTCTTATATCAATCCAGTTTGTAAAATTATGTAATGCAATTTGGAACGTACCTGCATATCCATCTTCCACTCCACAATTGTATGAGCTTACATCTTTAAATTCAATTATTAATTTATTATTCAAATTAGAGTATGAAACCTGACCTCCAGCATTTGGATTCCAGTCTTCCCAAGCAGCAAATACTCCTGCAAATGGACCACTTAAATTTGGGATTTCATTTGAATTATACCCATTTCCTGGTTCAATAAAGCTAATAAATCCGTTTGAAGAAATCCAGAATTGATGGTACACTTGATTAAAGAAAGCAAATGGAAATCCAATATTGAAAGGTCCAACAACTTCATCGTCACCAATATCTTGGTTAACAGATTTTAATAAAGTGTCGTATTCTAAATCAATAATTTCAACAGTATAAGTATTCAGAAGGTCAATATTTACTTCATTTTCTATAATTGAGGAAATAGCCATTTGATTTTGACAAATAGAAATATCATTAACCTCAATTTCGCATTGACAAAAAACACTTAATGAAAATATTAGTAAAGATAATGTTAATGAAAAATTCATTGTTTAATGGTTAAGAATTCTAAGTTAGAAAAAAGATAGGTTTAATCAAAATATGACTCCAAAAATTGAGTGTCGAACCTTGAGTATTTTAAATTATTATTTAAGTCAGTAAACCTTTTTTGAATCGTACTTTTATCATCAGTTTTAGAGTTGTGGTAATCATATATCATACAAATCATTTTTATAATATCTTCGTAGCTGTATCTTATTTCATCAAAATCAAATTTTCTGTAATATTGTTTTGAGACCTTATTTTTATTTATTGACTTTAGGTAAATAGCGCTCATTAAATAATAAATATGTAGATAAAATAATTGATATTCATTTAAAATTTGATTTTCTCCTTCAAAATACTCATAAATGATTTTCATCAATTCTTTATTATTTGTGACAAGAGAAGCTATCATTAGCTCAAAGAAATAATCAATTAGTATTTTTTTCTTTTTAGTATTAGACTTAATATAATCTTGTAAAAGTACATCTATTGATTCATAATTATTAGCAAGTACTTTTACTGATAAAATTCTACTTTTGAGTATAGGATGTATTTTATCATCAAATGCTAAGTTTTTGAAAGAGTCATTTACAGGTTTACGATTTAAATAGTTTTTAAACTCTAAAACTGCATTAGAGAATATAAGTACGTCTTCAGATATTGAATATTTCTGTACAGTTTTAATCCAATTACCGTAATAATTATTAAGGTTTGAATAATCGACAAAAATGGAGTAAACTATTTTATTAAAATTTTTATTTTTGAATATATTATTATCTATAATTTTTTTCTTTCTGAAAATAATACCAATGGAGTTTCCTAAGTCTAGAACTTCATTATACGAAAAGCTATCGAAACTCATTTCCTTGAGATTAAATAGCTCATCTAAATGCTGATAGTAGTTATTGTAAATCAATTCTCTAGAAAAGAATATGATTAGATCAATAAAATCATCAGAAAAGTTTCTGATTTCATAAATTATAGTTGATAAATCTTTTTCATTAGGGTTACTTATGAACTTATATATTTTATTTCTGTACTTGAGCCGCTCTCTAAACGAATAGGTTTTTATGAAATGAGCGAAATTATTATAACCATTAAATTTTGAGAGTATATCTAATGATTTGGTTCTTGTCTTAACATTTGGTATGATATCGTAAAGTCGTCGTAATGTATTGTAGTTAATTGACTCATCTATAGTCTCAAGAATAATATCAGATAATAATATACAATCACCAAGATTATTAATTTTGAATTTGAGTTTATTCTCAGTGGTTTTTTTTAATTCTTTAATAAAGTAATTTTCGGTATGTTGATTTTTTTTAGACAAATCAATTTTTTGTTAAATAGTTGTTTGATTTTCTCAAAAAATGAAAATTCTATACATTAGAAAAAATCATTATTTCTATAGTTTAGATTGAATTTATTAAATCTATAACCAGTTTTAGACTATCAACAAACCTACAAAAATGAGTAAATAATTAATACATTATTTATATTTTGTTAGAATAAGGTTGCTTTCTGTATTATAAGAATAGATTTTGAGATAATATATACCATTAGATAATTTAGTTACATCAATTTTAGGTGATAGTGAAGATTCTAATTCATATTTTAATACAATTTGTCCTAAAGAATTAGTAAGTTGAATATTATAATTTTTGTCAATCAATCCAAAAAGATTAATAGTATTACTAATTGGGTTAGGAAAAACAGTAATCATATTATCATTGATTAGTCGTTCACTTCCTAAAGTATAATATTCAAATTCTGAAAAGGATGTTGACCATGAAGTTCCATTTTCTCCACACGCTCCTTTAATTCTCCAAGAAAACTCATGACCCGAACTAAGTCCGTATTTAGTTTGTGAATTACTATTTCCATCAATATTATTCCATTGGAACTGTTGGCCTGTCGTAAGGTTGATTAACTCTAAAAAGTAATGGTCAGGATTACCACTTTCAGGAGTATTCCAATTCATTGTTAAAGTTGTTGCAGAAGAATTAGATGATGTATAGAATTCATTAGGGAGTTTATCACAAAGATTTTCAGTGGTAAAATTATAAAATTCTCCCCAGCCAGAATGGTACTCTAAATCTGATTCTCCATTTTGATTTTCATTTCCAAAGCACCATGCTTTAGTGTGCCATTGGTAGTCGGTATTTTCAATAAAGTTCCCTTTTAGTGTATTGATACTATTTTCACCAATTACGTATCTAAAATTATCTTGTCCAATCTCACGCATTTTGCCTTTCACTTGCCAAATAGAATATTCCATTCCAATAGCATAATCTGCGTAAAATGTTACCCAATTGGCTTCTGTACTAACAGATTGATTTTCCAAATTAGGACATTCAGCTAATGTTGTAAAATAAGATGATGCAGACCATTCAGATTGACAGTCAATGCTTAAGTCTGAATTTAAAACTCGACTTCTAATATTCCATATATATGAAGTAGATGGCGTCATAAAATATCTATTTCTTGAGGTGCCACCGTATGTGTTATCATCAATTGCCCCAGCAGATATAACTGTCCATTCAGATGAAGTTATAGGTCTGTATCTTATCATGTAATGCGAAGGTAATTCTTCTGGCATAGACCAATTAAAACGCACTCTATTGTGAATAATGTTGTCAACCGTTAGACCAGTTGGTACATTATCACAAGGTGAATTAGCATATTGACACGAACCATCATCTTCATTAGCTTGTGAATTATAGTTTAAGGCATTTTCATCTGTACAGCCATATACGCAACAGATGCAAGAGCCATCATCATTGTTTGCCAAAGGATTATAGTTAGGTGCATTGGGGTCGGTACATCCAAAAACTTCAACAAAACAAGGAAATTCATGAATTCCTAAGTTGCTCCAATCGTTAGAGTTTAATACTATCCATTCTGAATTGTCATTAGTAGTACCTGATGAAGAATACCAATTGTCATTACCTTCTTCAGTCGAACATTTTCTAACTAAAGTATGATCTTTTGTAGCGTTAGAGATACCTGCAACTGACCAGCCACTTCCAGGGTCACCGTTCCAGTCGCCAATTATATCAACGATAATGTAGCCACCTTCTTCTGGAGATGAATTTGAGGAAGGTTGATTGCCGTAAACTAATGCCATTCCATCATCACCATTACTTAGATGAGTTGTAGTCATATCAGCTTGCTCTAAAATCTGTAAGTCAGAGGACGGATGAGCAATAATAAAAATACCGTTTGGCTCAATAGTTGAACCTACATCAAAAAAATGCCATGAGTCATACACTCCAACTTCTGCTGGAGAATTAACAACCAAAGCCAAAGCATAATCATCTAAGCTGACAGTACTTTCTGTTGGGTTATATATTTCTAGATATTTATTGTTAGAACTTCCTTCAGCATATTCAGAGAAAAATAGTGTAGCAAAGGAATTATTATTATAATAAATACATGAACCGTCATCGACAATAGCATCCGGATTATAATTGAGGGCTAAGGGGTCGGTACAGCCATTATTATATACCAGTCGAACACCTACAGGCATATGGTCTGTGATATAGCTATCGTAATTGTCAAAACCACCATCAATATAGTTGTTCAATGGAATGGTTAGCACTTCGCCACCTTCGGAGTTTAAATCGTCAAATAGTTCATTAGTTATAAGTATGTGGTCAATATGGCTTGGCCAGTTAGGAAATGAAAAGTTTTGAGGATTTCCGTTGGCAATATCGATATCAGCAAACAGATAGTTTTCCGAATCATCTATAAAACCTTGAAAAACATTATCCTCATAATCATCTGTTAGCTCATCATTATAATCACCTAGAACGATAACATTTTCGTCTGATAAATAAGTGTCAATGTATGTTTTGATATATCCAAGGGCTAGCCATCGCCTGTATTCTTCGTCCGAGCTGTCTGTAGTGTCAAAATTACCATCTCCACAGCATTTCAAGTGTATGTTAATAACATAATATTCAAAGTTATTTTTCTCTAGATGAATGAGGTAGGGGGAGCGACCAGCAAAAGCATAGTTATAAGTCTCTTCTGAATAAATTTTATATTCATCAATAACTGTAACATCGTCTTTAATGGCATATGCTAGATTTATCCCTCCATAATTAGCATCTGAAACATAACCATTATAACCTTCAATATTTGCTAGCATATTCTCGAATGCCGTCATGTCGTTTATCTCTTGAAAACCAATCACTTCAGACTCCAATTCTGTTATAATATCGGAAACATAGTTAATCGTTGTTTCACCATCTTTAGGGAAACTTTCGAGGTTCCATGTGGCGACATCGAAGGTTTGTTCAGAACCAAAACTTAAGTCTAAAAGACTTTGTGAAAATGAAGAAAATGAAATAAATAGGAATAAAAACAGATAGTTTTTAGCTAAAGTCATAGGTTAAGCGTTAGTAATTGCTAAGTTAAGAAAAGCTTGACTAATAAATCATTTAAAACGTTAATAATCGTATTTTTGCGACATGCGAATTACCTTTACAATTTTAGCTCTATTTATTTTTTCGTTAACTTTTGGACAAAGTTTAAATGATCTTTCTTTTGGAGAAAGTGGTGCTTTTGAAGCCGTAACTTGGAACTTAGAGTTTTTCCCAAAAAATAATCAAACTACTATTGATTCAACTGCACTATCGATTAGCCGTTTAGATGCAGATGTATTTGCTTTACAAGAAATAGATGATGTCGATGCCTTTCAGCAATTAGCTAATAGTTTACCAAACTATGAAGGCTATATTATACCTGACAATTACGGAAATTTGACTTTAGCATATTTGGTTAAGGAAAACGTGGAAGTCGTTAACCATATGTCCATTTATACCTCTTCTTCATATAATACTATGTTTGCTGGAAGACCACCATATTTAATTCAACTTATTCATAACGGAACTACGTATTATTTAATCAACGTTCATTTCAAATGTTGTGGAGACGGTACACTCAATACATCTGACTATTCTGATGAAGAATACAGACGACTTCAAGCATCAAATCAAATCAAAACCTATATTGATAGTTACTTACCAGATGAAAATGTAATTGTTTTGGGTGACTACAATGATTTGCTCGAAGAAGGGAAGTCTAATAACGTATTTCAGTCTATTATAGATGATTCGGACAATTATCTATTTGCGGATATGTTAATAGCTCAACAAACTAGCTCAAATTGGTCTTTTCCATCTTGGCCATCTCATCTAGATCATATTTTGATTTCCAATGAACTCATTGATGATTTCAATAATTCTTACAATAATGTTCAGACTATTTTGATGGATAATTATTTTTCAAATGGTTTTTATGGTTATGACAATTGTATTTCTGATCACCGGCCAGTAGCTATCAAACTTTTTCAGACTCCTTCAAATGTAGTGGAGGAGAATAAGGTACCTTCAAAACTTAAAGGAATTCGTGATATACAGGGTAGAAAGACTCTTCCTCAATCAAATAATTTACAGTTTTATTTCTATGAGAACGGAACTGTAGAAAAACACTTTATAATCAATTAAGTATGGATTTAAAAGGCAAGCACATTTTATTAACCGGAGGTAGTTTGGGTATTGGTAAATCAACAGCCAAGAAGTTAGTTGATAAAGGAGCAAAGGTTTTAATCACAGGACGTAATGCTGAACGCTTAAAAGTTGCTTCTGAATATTCAGGCGCTGAAGCTCTTGTGTTTGATATTTCTGATCTAGATAATATCACTGAAAATGCTCAGAAATGCCTTGAACTATTAGGCGGTAAAGTGGATGCCCTAATTAACAATGCAGGAATTGGTTCATTTGAAAAAGTCGAAGATATAAATCACGAGCAATTCCTAGAAGTATTTAATACCAACGTTTTTGGTTTGGCTTTGCTAAGTAAAGAGATAATTACTACAATGAAGTCTCAACAATCGGCTACGATTATTAATATTGGTTCTTCAGCAAGTGTTAAAGGTTTTGCTAGAGGAAGTGTTTATGCTGCATCAAAATTTGCAGTAAGAGCTTTGACACAATGTTGGCAAGCAGAATTACGACCTTTTAACATAAGAGTATGTCAGCTAAATCCTAGTGAAGTGACAACTGCTTTTTACAATCAAGAGCGTATAGAGAGGGTAGAAGAAAAGAAAAAACTATCGCCTAATGAAATAGCTCACTCCATCATATCAGTACTGGAAATGGAAGATAAAGGCTTCATTACCGAACTAAATGTTTGGGCAACTAATCCTTTTTAATTAATTCTATTTTTTCTTATCGAAAAAGGCATCTAGTATAGTCTTAAGTCCTTTGTAAGCAAAGAAGAATAGACATAAGATAAAGAAAACGCCCAAAGCTTGTAATGCCAAACTGCCTTTGCTATTGCCTATAAATAAAGTGACAGCAGAAGTAAAAATAAAAAAGATAGACATGGAGATCCATATCATGCCATTACTCAGTTTTTGTTTATCCATTGTTGTATTTGTTTAGGGCGGCTCTTACGCTACCAGTTTGCTCTAATAATTCTTTGGCAGAATCGTAGTCCAGTCCTGTTTCTTCAGCTACCATAAGTGTGCCTCTATCAACAAGTTTATCGTTACTTAACTGCATATCCACCATTCGATTTCCCTTTACTCTTCCTAACTTTATCATCAAAGAAGTAGAAATCATATTCAATACTAATTTCTGTGCCGTGCCAGCCTTCATTCGTGTACTACCTGTTACAAATTCAGGTCCAACAATAACTTCAATAGGGAATTGAGACACTGAAGCAAGGGGAGATCCTTCATTACATGTAATGCAAGCCGTAAGTATATTATTTGAGTTACATTTTTCAAGACCTCCAATAACGTAAGGTGTTGTACCAGAAGCAGCTATTCCTATTACGGAATCTAATTCACTAATATTATGCTCTTTTAAGTCTTTCCAAGCTTGTAGAGTATCATCTTCAGCAAATTCAACGGCTTTTCTGATAGCGGAGTCGCCACCAGCTATAATACCAATTACAAGATCGTGAGATACTCCAAATGTTGGAGGGCATTCTGAGGCATCGACAATACCTAATCTTCCACTAGTGCCAGCACCTATGTAGAACAGTCGACCGCCTTTTTCCATTCTAGAGAAAATAGCATTAATAGTTTCCTCAATCTTTGGAATAACAGCTTCAACAGAATTTGCTACCTTTTTATCTTCTTCATTGACACCCTTTATTAGACTTAGAGTATCCATTTTGTCTAGATTATTATGATTGGAAACTTGTTCGGTTGTTTTTTTCATTCTCTATAATATGGGGTATTTTTTAGGGTTATGTTCGTGCATAATATCATAAATCTTTTCAAAAATATCATCCGTATTAGGTTTAGAGAAATAATCTCCATCTTCACCATAAGCAGGTCGGTGGTCTTTTGATGAAATTGTTTTTGGCTCACAATCTAAGTGGAAATATCCTTTTTGATCTTCCAATACTTTTTGCATCATAAAGGCAGTAGCACCAGCCGATACATCTTCGTCAATAAAGACCACTTTATTAGTCTTTTTTAGGCTCTCTACAATAGCATGATTCGTATCAAAAGGCAATAAGCTTTGAACGTCGATAACCTCACATGAAACTTCAACTTTCTCCAATTCTTTTGCTGCTTCGCTTACAATTCGCCAAGTAGAACCATATGTTACTAGAGTAATATCACTTCCCTCTTTAGTAATTTCTGGTACACCTACTGGGGTAGTGAATTCACCAAGATTTGAGGGTAATTTTTCTTTTAATCGGTAACCGTTAAGGCATTCTACTACAATAGCTGGTTCATCACTTTTCAGTATCGTATTGTAAAAGCCAGCTGCCTTTGTCATATTACGAGGAACGAGTACATGCATACCTCTTAAGCCATTCAGCATCATGCCGAGAGGTGAGCCAGAATGCCAAATACCTTCTAGTCTATGACCTCTTGTTCTAATAATTAAAGGAGCTTTTTGTTTCCCTTTTGTTCTATAATGAAGGGTTGATAAATCATCAGACATTCCCTGAAAACAGTATAATAAATAGTCCAAATATTGGATTTCTGCGATAGGTCTAAGTCCTCGCATAGCCATACCAATTCCTTGCCCTAAAATAGTAGCTTCACGAATACCAGTATCAGATACTCTAAGTTCACCAAACTTTTGTTGAAGGCCTTCTAATCCTTGATTAACGCCACCAATCTGCCCGCTATCTTCACCAAAGACCAACACTTCAGGGTGCTTTGAAAGAATAGCATCAAAATTATCTCTTATAATTACTCGAGCATCAACCTCTTCAGTATCATCATTGTAGCTTGGCTCAATTGAATCTACTTTATCAATGGATTGTTTTGACTGACTGTATAGATGAGAACTGTATCTGTCTTGATTTTCATCATTCCACAAACTCAGTTGATTTTTTATTTTTTGTTTAGCATTCGTATTTTCTCCTATAACTAGTCGAAGAGCTGAACGCAAAGCAGAAAATATATTTCTACGGTGTGGATTAAGTTTGGCATCAAACTCTAGCTTTTCTTTGATGGATTTAATGAAAACTCCATTTGAACTTTCGTTTATTAATTCATCTAATAATTTAGTTGCTAGACTTAACTCAGAGAGAATAGGGGATTGGTAAGCCTTCCAAGCTGTATTTTTTTGCTTTGAAACCTCTTTTTTAATTTCAGCCCTCAAAGTATCAAGTTCTTCAGTATTTGAAATAGAATTGCTTACAATCCATTCTTTAAACAAGTCGATACAATCAAAATCTGATTCCCACTGTAAACGTTCTTTGGATTTATACCTTTCATGAGAGCCTGAAGTAGAATGCCCTTGTGGTTGGGTCATTTCTATGACGTGAACTAGAACAGGAACGTGTTCTTTCCTTGCTATTTTTTCAGCTTTTTCATAGGCTTCAATTAAAGCGGGATAATCCCATCCTTTTACTTTTATAATCTCAAAACCTTTTTCATTCTTATCTCTTTGGAAGCCTTTGAGTATTTCAGAGATATTTTCTTTTGTAGTTTGGTGCTTACTGTGTACAGAAATACCATACCCATCGTCCCAAACAGACATAACCATTGGGATTTGCAAAACTCCTGCAGCATTAATGGCTTCAAAAAAGTGACCTTCTGAGGTTGATGCATTTCCTATTGTACCCCAAGCAATTTCATTTCCATTATTTGAAAAAGATGTCCAGTCTTTGAGGTCTTTATTTTCTCTAAAAACTTTTGATGCCTGTGCAAGACCAACTAATCGAGGCATTTGACCTGCCGTACAAGAAATATCCGATGCTGAATTGTATTGTTCTGTTAGAGCTCTCCAACTACCATCTTCATTTAGAGATTGAGTTGAAAAGTGTGCTACCATCTGACGGCCACCAGATTGTGGCTCTGCATCTATATCTGCATGCCCATACAGAGCAGAAAAAAATTGCTGAACAGTTAATTCGCCTATTGCCATCATAAAGGTTTGGTCTCTGTAGTATCCTGAGCGGAAATCACCCTTTTTAAAACATCGAGCCATGGCTATTTGAGCTAACTCTTTACCATCACCAAAGATTCCAAAACTTCCCTTTCCAGAAAGAACTTCTCTTCGCCCAATGAGACTCATCTCTCTACTTCTACAAGCTACTTTATAATCATTAATGACAGATGCAGTAAAATCATTGTAGGTGAGTTCTTTTGTTTTGGATTCTTTTGTAGTCATTTAGCATGGGGTTTGATTTCGCGAAATTAAGAAAAAAGAGCTTTACAGGAGGAAGTCTAGTATAACAAAAACACCAAATACAACAGACGCTATACCATTTGTTGTGAAAAAAGCTAAATTAACTCTACTCAAGTCTTTTTCAGAAATGATAGTATGTTGATAT
>MDTG01360631.1_pt1 | contig 11838 bp, 9 predicted proteins | sample 811421 | NCBI WGS metagenome assembly MDTG01 (sample SAMN05326645, study PRJNA326480) | marine metagenome | isolation source: seawater | place: Pacific Ocean: South East | collected 2011 | reverse complement strand
GCCTGCCAGCGCGAGGGTGGCTGCCAGGAGTTGTTGCCGGGCTCGATGATCTTGGGGAGGCCCAGCGCGTCGTCGACGTTCATGGTGACCTTGACCTGGCCGGCGACGATGTTGCTCAGCTCGCGCAAGGCGTCGTCGATCATCTCCACTTCCACCTCGTTGGGCTCGCAGTAGAAGATCGCAGAAGTCAGGTCACGGGCGCTGCTGAGGTCGGCGGCGACCGCGACGGCGAGCTTTCGGTCGCCCTCGATAGGGATCACGGCGGCCCGCCAGCCATCCGTCGGAGCCTCTCGGCTCTGCGGCAACAGGTCGAAGCGGATCCCGAGCATCGTCTCGGTGACCCCCGAAACGAGGGCAGCGAGAGACTCGGGAGAAGGCAGCTTGGTGGCGCTCATAGACGAGGTCCTCACGACAGAGTGTGTTCAGGATTTCCGGTACCAACCGGGGCAAACCGAAGTCAGCTTGCTCCCGGCGCTGCGCTCCGCGCAGCCGATACCAATGAAGCCGCCCGGAGAGAGGTGGCTGATGAGTCGCTCCTCGACGCGCTGGCGGTCTTCGCGCGTGAAGTAGATCAGCACGTTCCGGCACAGGATCAGGTCGAACTGACCTGCGTTGGTGGGCAGGCTCTCGAAGAGGTTGTGCTCGGTCCAGGACACGCGACGGCGCACCTGAGTCCGGACTCGGAAGCCCCCCGTGCACTGGCGAAAGTGACGGACCAGACGAGAGCCCGAGACGCCGCGGTTGACCTCGAAGGCCGAGTAGCGACCCTCGCGAGCCTTGTGGATCACGGGCTGCGAGATATCCGTGGCGAGGATCTCGCAGTCGTTGACCACCGTGGGCGCGATCTCGGAGAGCAGGATCGCGAACGAGTAGGCCTCCTGCCCCGTCGAACACGCCGCCGACCAAATGCGCAGGGGGCGGGGGCCCTGCTTGAAGAGCGCAGGCACGATCTCCTGCTTGAAACCCTTCCAAAACGCCTGCTCGCGAAAGAAGTAGGTCTCGTGAGTCGTGAGCGCGTCGAGGACGGCCTTCGCCTCGGGGCTGCCGGCAGAGCCCTGACACGCCCGAACGACGAGCGCCGGGACGTCAGGAAAGCCGAGCTCGCTGGCGACGGGCTGAAGACGAGCGTTGAGGAGATAGTCCTGGTCGTCCTCGAGGACCACTCCCGCTTGTCTTCGCATGAAGTCCTGGGCCAGCTTCCAGGCGTTGGCGGAGCTCTTACTCATCGAGGATCTCTGCCAATCGCTCGCCGAGGAGATCGCTGGAGACGGGCTTCATGATCAAGTCGTCCGCGCCCGCCTCGAGGGCGAGCTGGACCGAGTTGAGGTTGCTCTCCGAGGTGACCATCACCACCCGGAGACCCTGGAACTCGGGCTCGCTCCGCACCGCCCGCACGAGCTGTAGACCGTCCATCTCGGGCATGTGCCAGTCGGTCAGCACCAAGGTGCAGTCCGGGCACACCCGCAGCGCCCCGAGGGCCTTCTTCCCGTTGGAGGCCGTGTAGACCTGCCAACCCAACGCCTCCAGCGTGCGCTGCTGCATCCGACGAACCGCCATGGAGTCGTCGACGACCAAAGCCTTGCGGACCATGCTCAGACCTCCTGACTGCGCCCGACGAGCGCGTCGACGTCGACACCCATCACGATCTCGCCCTCCACGGGACAGATCACGCGCACGAACTCGCGGTGGCGCGCCCCCAAGGTGTCAGGCGGCAGGCGCCAGTCCTCGGAGGGCAAGTCCAGCACGTCGCCGATGTCGTCCACCAGGAGACCGACCAGGCGCCCGTCCGACTTGACGACCAGCAGCTTGCCGCCGTCCTCCACGCCGTCCTCGTCCACGCGCACGGGCCGGGGAGGGAAGTGCAGCCGCTTGCGCAGATCGATCACCGACATCAGGCCGCCGCGCAGGTTCAGCAGCCCGACGATGTGCCCCGGGGCGAGCGGGATCGGCGTCAGCTGCTGCGCCATCAGGACCTCCTGCACGTCCTCGACCCTCACCGCGAACTTCTCGTCGCTCAGGACGAAGGTCGCCCACTTGTTCATCTCGCTGCGCAAGAACGTCGTCGCAGTGCCGCTCACGCTGCCACCTCCTGATGGGTCCGTCGCTCGCCGCAGACCCGCTCGAGGGCCTGCACCAGGTGCTCCCGCCGGCGCTTGTCGACCACCTCGACCTCGCCGAGGACGTTGCAGTCGCGGGCCAGCGCGGGGTCGCCCGCGTCGAAGCTGAACACCACCACCGGGAGGTCCGCCCGCTCCTGACGCGCCGAGAGGCACTGCTCGAGCTCTCGAGCCCGCACGGGGCTGCAGCCTGGGTCGATCACCAGCGCGTCGAAGCCGTGGATCCGCGAGCTGCGCAGCTCCTGGACCGCCCCGCTCCCATCGCAGAGTGACACGACCCGGTAGCCCTGCCGCTCGAGGAAGCTCGTCGTGGCGCAGCGCATGGCGGCCTCTCCGTCCACGACCAGAACCCGCCCCTTGTGGGAGCTCCGCTGGCTGCGCTCGCTGCTGCCGAAGGAGGGCACCCGCTCACGCAGGATCTCGTAGACGTCGAGCACCAGGGTCGTCCGCCCGTTGATCACCTCGCGGCCCTGGACGTAGCGCATGCTGCGCGAGGTCGCGTCGGCCTGGACGGCCACCTCCACCACGTCGAGGATCTCGTCCACGTTCATGCCGACGGGCTGACCGAAGTCGAACACGATCAGCTGGAGCTCCTCGCCCCGGTCCATGGGCTGCGGGAAGCTGAACAGCTCGTTGGGCCGCACCAGGGTCAGCAAGTCCTCGCGGTATTGGAGGACCTCCTGGCCGAGGACCCGCTCGATCCGCTCGCTCGGAACCCGCTCCAGCCGCGCGATCATGCCCAGGGGAACGGCGCACTGCTGACCGCCAGCCATGCAGAGCATGTAGGGCTCGCTGGTCACCCCTTCGCCCACGGACTCCTGGTCGAGCTCGAGGCTGTCCCGGGCCGAGACGTCGATTCCAGCCATTTCAGCCACCCCCGAGACCTCGATGATCAGCGCCACTCCGCCGTCGCCGAGCACCGTCGCGCCGGCGTAGCAGCTCAGACGCCGCAGCTCACCGTGCAGCGGCTTGATCACGATCTCCTCGGTCTCCGCGATCTCGTCCACGATCAGGCCGTAGCGACGGGAGCCGACCGCGACCACGACCACGTTGACTCCGCCGCGCTGGTCCGTTCGCTCGCCCAGCTGGAGCACGTCGTTGAGGCGCACCAGGGGGAGCACCTCGCCGCGCAGGCGGTAGATCTCAGCGCCGCGGACGTGCTCGATCGCCGTCTTCGCGTCCTCCTCGCTCAGGTAGACCAACTCGAGCAGGTTGACCTGGGGGATCGCGAAGCGGTGGCCGCGCGACTTGACCAGCAGCGTCGGAATGATCGCGAGGGTCAAGGGCATCCGGAAGCGGATCGTCGTGCCCTTCCCGACCCGCGACTCGATCTCGGCGGTGCCGCCCGAGCGCTCGAGGTTCGTGCGCACTACGTCCATCCCGACCCCGCGCCCGGAGATGTCGGTCACCTGCGAGGCCGTGCTGAAGCCGGGCTGGAAGATCAGGTCCACCGCCTCGCGGTCGCTGAGTCGGCTGGCCTCGCCCTCGCTCAAGAGGCCCTTCTCGACCGCCTTGCGGCGCAAGAAGTGGGGGTCGAGCCCCTTGCCGTCGTCCTCGATCTCGATCGAGACCATGCCGCCTTCGTGGCTCGCCCGGACGTGCAGGCAACCGGTCGGCGGCTTGCCGCGCGCCTCGCGCGCCTCGGGAGACTCGATCCCGTGGTCGACGGCGTTGCGCACCACGTGCATCACGGGGTCGCGGATCACCTCCACCAGCGCCTTGTCGATCTCGGTCGTCGTCCCGTCGATCTGCGTCTGAACCCGCTTGCCGGTCGTCTGACACAGGTCACGAATGATCCGCGGGATCCGCTCGAAGACCCGCGCCACCGGCTGCATGCGGCTCTTCATGATCTCCTCCTGGATCTCGGAGGTGACCAGGCTCAGCCGCTGACACGCCGCCTGCGCGACGACGTTGCCCTCGCGCTTGGTCGTCATCAGCTGCACGATCTGGTTGCGCGCCAGCACCAGCTCGCCCATCAGGTTCATCAGCCGGTCGAGCACCTTCACGTTCACGCGGACCGTGCCCTCGCCGCTGACGTGGGCCCCTCCGCTCGGCGCCTTCGGCTCGCGAGCCAGGGAGCGAGAGGGAGGCTCCGGAGCCTCAGGCGCGCGAGCCTCGGCCGGCGCGTGGAACTCGGGCTCGGGGGTCGGAGCGGCCGGGGCCGGAGCCGCCGCCTCGACGGTCTGCGGCGCCTCCTCCCGCGACGCCGGCGCCGCCTCGGGCTCGGGCTGGGCCTCGACCTCAGGCTCGTGCGCAGCGAAGAGCTCCGCGGGCGGCTCTTCGGCGAGGGGAGCGGGCGCCGCCGGCGCGGGCTCTTCCGGGGCGCGCTCGGCCTCGCACCCGTCCTCCGCCAGGAAGGCCGTCAAGCGAGCGACCAGGTGGTCGACCGCGACGGTCCCCTCCTCGAGGGTCTCGTTGACGTTGTTGAGCATCTCCCGCAGGGCATCGTTGACCTCCATCAGGCAGGAGAAGTGCGCGGGACGCGGCGTAATGCTCCCCTCCCGCATCCGGTCGAGGAGGTCCTCTCCCACGTGGCTGAGGCGCAGGATGCGCGGGTAGTCGAGGTATCCCGAGGTCCCCTTGATCGTGTGCACGTCCCGGAAGAGCACGTCCAGCAGGTCGTCGGCCGGGTTGCCCGACTCGGCGTCCAGGAGCAGCTGCTCCAGCCTGCCGAGCGCCTCGAGCGACTCGGCTACGAAGATCTCGACGATCTCTGGGTCCCGTTCGAAGTCAGCGCTCATGTTCAATACCCCTCGATCCAACTCAACACCGACTTCGCCAGTCGGTCGCCCGGCACCACCGCGTCGGCCGCTCCTGCCGCCACGACTGCCTTGGGCATGCCCCACACCACGCTGCTCTCTTCGTCCTGCACCACCACCGAGGCCCCGGCGTCCTTGAGATGCTTGGCGCCGATCGCGCCGTCGCAGCCCATGCCCGTAGCGACGACTCCCACGCAGCACCCCCCGCAAGCAGCGGCGACGGAGCGAAAGAGTGGGTCGACCGCGGGGCGGCAGTTGTGCTCGGGCGGGGTGGCGCTCCAGCGGCACACGAGGCCGCCAGCAGCAGAGCGCGCGACCGTCAGGTGCGCGTCGCCGCGCCCCGCCACGTAGATCCCCCCCGGCTCAATGGCCTGGCCTTCCTCGGGGGAGACGACCGTGCCGCCGATCTTTCGGCGCATGTGATCGATCATGTAGCCCAGGTGCTGCTCGAGCATGTGCTGGGCCAGCACGATCGGCGTCTGGGTGCCCGCCCGCAGCTCCTGAAGCAGCTTCAGGACCACGGGCGGACCTCCCGTGCTGGCGCCGATCGCGATCAGCTCCCGCTGCCCCCGCCGCGGCGGGAGCTTGCGCAGGAAGGCCTTCGTCGAGAGGACCGGCCCCGTCGGGATCGGCCGCTGAGCCCGGGTCTGGAGCCCGGCGAAGGTCCGCTCGAGCTGGCTCGCCAGCTCTTGCGCCGCCCCAGGCCCCGAGGGCTTGAGGATCAACGCCGCGGCCCCCAGGACCAGGGCGTCCACCTCGGTGCTCGCCGTCGAGCTGGTCCCGCCCGTCACCAGGATCGGGGCCACCTCGGGCTGCTCGCGCCTGACCCACGCGAGCAGGTCGAGCCCCGACTCGCCCTGGAGCACGACGTCGATCGTGACGGCGTCCACGTCACCCTTGGAGATCCTCCGCTGGGCGTCGGCGCCGTTGGACGCCGTGTCGACGACTTCGACCTTGTCGAGGTTGCGCATGGCCTTGCGAAGCACCAGTCGATAGACCGGGTCGTCGTCGACCACGAGCACCCTCAGGGGGCTCCGAGCGGTGTGCAGTGCGGCGTTCACCGAGCTGGCTCCCACCCGTTCCTAGACGTTGGTCCGGGCCTGATCGACGAGCTTGGTCAGGTCGCCGGCGACGCCCCGCAGGCTGTCGGCGCGCATGCGCGCCAGCTCCGCGTTCTTCTCGCCTTCGCGAGCGGCCTCCTGCACGGCGCCCATGTTCTCGACCACGTCGACCACGCCGGCGCTGACCTCCTGGGCGTTGCGCGCCACGTCGCGCACGGTGGCCGTCTGCTCCTCGACCGAGGCCGCGATCGAGTTGGCGAACTCCTCCACCTTCTCCATCACGCCGAGGATCGCGCCGATCGCGTCCACGCTGCGGTTGGTGTCGGTCTGGATCCCGTCGACCTGCTTGGAGATCTCCTCGGTCGCCCGAGCGGTCTCCTTGGCCAGCTCCTTGACCTCGTTCGCGACGACCGCGAAGCCCTTGCCGGCCTCGCCCGCTCGAGCGGCCTCGATCGTGGCGTTCAGGGCCAGCAAGTTGGTCTGCTGCGCGATCGCCGAGATCACCTTGGTGACCTTGCTGATCGCCGCCGAGCTGTTGCTGAGCGCCTTGATGATCTTGTCGGCCTCCATGGCCTGCTCACGGGCCTCGCCCGCCACGCGCGCCGACTCCGTCGCGTTGCTCGCGATCTCGCGGACCGTCGCCGAGAGCTCCTCGGACGCGGCGGCCACCGAGGCCACGTTGCTCTTGATCTGGTCCGTGGCCGCGCAGACCGTGCTGACCTGCGCCGAGGTCTCGGTCGAGCCTGCCGCGAGCTGCTGCGCCAGCACGCCCAGCTCGTCGGAGGCCTCGCTCAGGCCCTGGCCGGTGGTGTTCACGCGCTCGATCAGGGTCGCGCGGCCCGTGATCACCTCCCAAGCCACCGCGGGGCCCATGTAGCGACCCTGGTCGTCCCGGATCGCGTAGCACTGCAGCTTCAGCTTCTCCTCGCCGACGCTGATCATCGCGGTGTGCGGCAGGTTGCTCGGGTCGGAGAGCATCCGCCGCTGGTGGGCGGGGCTCTTGTGGAACACGTCCATGGACGAGCCGACCACCTGATCGATGGGCACCGGCAAGCTCGAGCCGAGCTTGCGCAGGTTGCGGATCGAGGCCGGGTTCGCGTAGCGGATCACGAAGTCCAGGTCGCAATACATGATCGCGATCGGCGAGTGCTCGACCAGCGAGCTGACTCGCTGCGCCTGACGCTCGGCCTCGACCTGCTTGGTCACGTCCGTGGCGACCTTCACGACGCCGGTCGGCTGGCCGTCCTCGCCGAAGACCGGCGAGTAGGTGGCATGCAGGACGACCTTCCGTCCCGAGCCGGTCACCCGATCGAAGCGGCCCTGGAAGCTCTCGCCCGCGCGCAGCCGGCGCCAGAAGCTCTGGTAGTCGGGCGAGCGCGTGTATTCGGGCTCGCAGAACATGCGGTGGTGCCGCCCGGCGATCTCCTCCGGGGTGTATTCCATCGCCTGCAAGAAGAGGTCGTTGGCCTCCTTGATCGTGCCGTCCAGCTCGAACTCGATCCGCGCCATGGTCGAGTCGATCGCGTTGAAGACGCCCTGCGCCCGCTGCGCTTCGCCGCTGGCCCAGCTCCCGCTCTCGCTCTCGGCGCTGACGAAGGCGGCCACCAGGGCCACGCCGTCGGGCTTGCCATCGGCGTCGAGGGTCGGGGTGTAGCTGGCCTCGACCCAGCGCTCGCCGCCGTCCTTGGCCAGCAGCTTGAACTTGCCGGTGAAGAACTCGCCCTGCCCGAGGCGGGCCCAGAAGTCCCGGTACTCGTCGCTGACCGCGTGCTGCGTGGAGACGAACATCCGGTGGTGCGCGCCGGTCAGTTCGTCCTTGCTGTAGCCGATCCCCTTGCAGAAGTTCTCGTTCGCGCGACGGACGACGCCGCCGACCTCGAACTCGATGACCGCGAGCGAGCAGTCGACGGCTGCCGCGATCCCGCGGGCGCGCTCCTGACTGAAGGTGGACGCCCCCTTTCCGTTGCGCTTGCCCCGCCCCGACTCCGCGAGGCTCTTACGAAGAAGTGCGGCAGTTCCGCCCGACCCAAACTCAATGCCCATTTGATCCCTCTCAAGGTTCAGGGGTCATCGTCGGCCCGGCTTGGGGATCCTTGAGCGGAATTTCTCGACCCGCCGCCGCGCCAAGAAAGGGCTAAAGCCATCTCATCGGGGGCCGAAGATGTGCGCGTAGGCCACGGAACAACGAAAGGGAGGCCGACGTGCCACGAATCTTGACGGTCGACGACAGCGCGGCAATTCGCTCCATCGTGAGCAAGCAGGTAAAGGTCCTCGGGTTCGAAGTAGATCAGGCCAGGGACGGCGTGGAGGGGCTCGAGAAGCTGGCCGCGGGCAGCTACGACATGGTCCTCCTCGACGTCACGATGCCTAACCTCGACGGCCCGGGCATGCTCGAGAAGATGCGCGCCGGCGGCGACAAGACGCCGGTCGTGATGCTGACCTCGGAGTCGAAGAAGGGGATCATCGCCTCGGTCATGAAGCTGGGGATCGACGACTACATCCTCAAGCCCTTCAAGCCCGACGAGCTGCGCGCCAAGATCCTCAAGACCCTCAAGCTCGAGGCGGCTCCAGCGGCGGCCAGCGGCGCGGCCCCGGCGGCCAGCGGCGGGGGCGGGGGCGGGGGCGGCGACCTGCTCTGCATCGACGACATGGCGAACGTGCACAAGAAGCTGCAGTCCTTCCTCCCCGAGTCGCTCTCCTTCACCGGCGCCACCTCGTCGGCCGAGGCGATCCAGGCCTGCAAGGGCGGCGAGTTCAAGGTGATCCTGCTCGACACGGTGATCCCCGGCGTCGACAGCGCGGTCTTGATGCAGCAGCTGCGCGCGCTCCAGCCGGGCGCCAAGGTCGTGGCGCTCGCGCTGCGCTCGGCCGGCGAGTCGGCAGGCCAGGGCTACGACGGCCTGCTGGGCAAGCCCTTCAACAGCGAGAGCGTGGAGGACTTCCTGATGCAGCACTTCCAGAGCCAGGACGCGCTGACCTGCGAGGAGAACCGCGCCATCGCGAGCGCCTTCCACGGGAGCGAGGACGGCCTCAAGCGCTACTTCCAGCGCTTGGAGCAGCTGATGAGCGAGTTCGTGGGCAAGGCGGCTGACGCCTGTCACGACGAGGTGATCTTCGACATGCGCGCCGTCCCCGCGCAGCCCAAGGAGGCGCCAGCCCTGGTGATGGCAGTCGACAAGCAGGCCAAGAACTTCGGCATGCGCCTGACCCTGGTCGGGACCCCCGAGGTTCAGAGCGTCCTGTCCGGGATCGCCGAGACCGCGGCGGTACCCTTCCACACCTCGCTCGAGGCCGTCGGCTGCTAAGCCCCCAGAGGCGTTGAGCCATGGCACTCGTCGAAGACCTCAGCGAGCGGCTCCAGGGCATCGTCCAGGCGCGTCTCAACAACGACGCCCTGGTCCTGCCCTCGCTCCCCGGCCCCGCGGCGCGCGCGCTCGAGGCGCTCGACCAGGGCGGGGAGCCCCGCGAGGTGGTTCCTCACCTCTCTCGCTGCCCCCTGCTCGCGGTCCAGGTCCTCCAGGCCGCCGCGGCGGGGGGCGAGGCGCCCTCCTCCCTGCAGGAGGCGGTGGCCGCCTTGGCGCCGCAGCGCCTCAAGGGCGCTGTGGTCGCGGCCTGCGCCCACGGCGTGTTCGAGTCGCGCGATCCACGGATCGCGCGCTCGTGTCAGCGCCTCTGGCAGCACTCGATCGGGGTCGCGCTCCTGGCGCGCGACCTCGCGGCGCTCAGCGGCAGCCCGGACGCAGAGCTGGCCTTCCTGGCTGGGCTGCTGCACGACGTCGGCAAGCCCCTGGCAGCTTCGCTCTTGCTCGAGGCCGAGCGCATGTCGCAGCGCCGGCTGGTCGACAGCGACACCTGGCTCGAGGTGGTCAAGGCCAGCCACCAGTCCCTGGGGCTGGCGCTGGCGGAGCGCTGGGGCCTCCCCGCGGAGGTGGTCGAAGTGATCATGGACGTAACCGAGTTCGACGTCACCCAGCGCAGCTCGCCCGCGAACTTCGCCCGCTTCGCCAACGCAGCCGCCAAGCAGGCTGGGCTCTACGAGGGCAGCTACGACGCCGAAGACAACGACGCGCTGCTCATGATCGGGCGCTCGATGCTCGACATCGACGACGCCGCCCTCGAGCGCCTGTGCGCGAACCTCGAGGACCGCTCCAGCGAAGAGAAGGCAGCGTGACCATGAGGCCCCTCCACCAGGCGGTGCCGCACCTCGCGACGGCCTTCGACCCCAGCCTGCTCGGCTACAGCGCGGACGCCGCCTTGCGAGACGCGTTCGACCAGGCCCTCGAGGGGCGGAAGCTGCGCTGGGCCGACAACCTGGCCGAGGTCGTGATCGAGCTCGGTCAGGATCGGGAGCTGATGCTCCTGCTCGACGTCCGCGCGGAGGGCACCCTGGCGCTGCTCGACCAGCTGCGCAGCTCCCAGCACTTCTCGCGGCGGATCGTGATCGGGCTCAGCTCGGAGGACTCCCAGCTGGTGTTCGAGGCGCTCCAGGCTGGGGCGAGCGACTGCTTCAGCCAGCCCTTCGCGCCGAGCCTGATCCAGGCCAAGCTGGCCTTCTTCGCCACGCGGGCGCGCGGCCAAGGCGGGATCCGCCTGGGCGCCTACGAGCTGCTCGAGCCCCTCGGGCGCGGCAGCTACGGCACCGTCTACCGCGCCCGCCATCCCGAGTTCGGGGACTCGGTCGCGCTCAAGCTGATCTCGGACGAGCTCTTGGCCGACGACGAGGCCCGGGCCCGCTTCCAGCGCGAGGTGCAGATCCTGTCCAGCCTGCGGCTGCCCTTCCTGGTCCGCTTCCTCGAAGCCGGCGAGGCCGCTGGCCGCCACTACCTCGCCATGGAGCAGGCCCGCGGCGAGAGCGCCCAGGCCGTCCTCGAGCGCGACGGGCCCTTCACCCTCGAGGCCGGCCTGCGGGTCGCCCGAGGTCTCAGCAGCTGCCTGGCCGGGCTCCGCGCCCACGGCCTCGTGCACCGCGACGTCAAGCCGGCCAACGTGATCCTGAGCGACCGGGGCGAGCCGATCCTGATCGACCTCGGCCTGGCGAAGGACCTGGCGTCGCCTGGAATCACCGCGTCCACGGCGCTGATGGGCACCCCGATCTTCTTCGCCCCAGAGGTCGTGCGCGGCGCGAAGGAGAGCTGCCTCAGCGACGCCTACGCGCTCGGGATCACCCTCTGGACGCTCTGGACGGGTCGCGTCCCCTACCACGAGGACACGGTGTTCGACCTCCTGCGCAAGATCGCGACCGGAGAGCCGATCCACCCGCTGCGCTCGATCCGCAAGGACCTCCCCCCGCTCGTGGGAGCCCTCGTGGACGGCTTGCTCGACCCCAACCCCACCACCCGCACCGAGATCGAGGTCGCCGCCGCAGGCTTCGCCCGCCTGCTCGCTCGCTGGGAAGGCCTCTACCCCGGCCAGCCCGACACCGCGATCGTCCACCAGCTGCCGAAGGGCATTCGCCCCGCGAGCGATCTGGACCCCGACGCGCCGACCCAGGTCCTCGAGCGCCTCGGCGACCGCCTGGACATCGCCGCCATGCGGCGGGCCCTCTCGGGCCTCGACAAGACGACCAAGACCGAGCGCATGCGCCGCAAGCACGGCTGAGCGCACCCTCCGGGAGTGCCCAAGCGAGGCAACTTCCCAGCCGCTAAGCTGGCCAGGGAGGGAGCGTTCGGATGATCGTCACGTGTCCAGGTTGCCGCGCAGGCTATCCGGTCCCGCCTCAGGCCGACCCCCGGGCTCCTTTCCGCTGTCCTCGCTGCGGCGCCAGCGCGCTGATGAGTGACCTGTTCCGCGCCGCAGCCGCGGCTCCCCAGGGCTACCCCCCTCAGCAGGGCTACCCGCCCCAGCAGGGCTACCCCCCTCAGCAGGGCTACCCGCCCCAGCAGGGCTACCCCCCTCAGCAGG
>MDTG01178009.1_pt1 | contig 11838 bp, 10 predicted proteins | sample 811421 | NCBI WGS metagenome assembly MDTG01 (sample SAMN05326645, study PRJNA326480) | marine metagenome | isolation source: seawater | place: Pacific Ocean: South East | collected 2011 | reverse complement strand
TTCCAGTGTTGCCTGCTTTGCCTAAAAAAACAGCAACGGTATTCATTTTCGAAATTTTATACTCTTTTGGCACAGGGTTTCCCTCTTGATTTTCAATATAGTTTCGGATGTTGAGTTGTACCGGTAAGCGATAGTCTGTTCCCGTTGAATCTACACCAACGCTAAAGTCAATGGAGTTAAGCTGAAATGGATAAACACCCGCATTCCTAAAAAGTGCAGAAAGCCTGTTTCGCTCTTGCTCAAATGCTGTTGTACGAAAACGGTCTCCTTGCTTAAGTTTGCTTTTGACTTTGTTAGCCATGTAAATAGAATCCAAAACGGGACTTTGGATGTTGGCCTGTACACTATCTATATAGTAGGGTGTATTGGTACTGATATTATAATTTACAGCAGCATTTCTTTTTTTGGTCGAAGCTGTTGTTTTGACCGCAGCATTAAAATAGCCTTCATTTGAAAAAAAGGCTTTTAGCTTTTGTGCATTTATTGTCGTAGAAATTGAATCTGAAAGCACGGGTGCTTCACCTGTTTTTCTTTTCCATGCTTGAAAACCGCTTTTGTAGGCCTTCATTTTTTTTACTTGCTTTTCGGACCATATGGTGTTCATTCTTTTTTGACGTCTTGGTTTTTTAGTAAGCCAATTGTTGAAAGCAAAATCTGTGCTATCTTTTGCAGATTGATAAAGCAACAACCCAAAAGGAATGCCTAAAAAACGATTATTAGGCTTGGGTTGAACAATGTTTGCAACTGTGTCAACTGCCGCTTGATTGTCTACAATTACCGTGTTTTTACGCAACAAGATGCTATCCTCAGGTAAATTGCGAACAGCAGAACATCCTACGGTTATGCCCAAAAGCACACCAAAACCTAGTATTTTTGAAAATCTTGTGGTCAAGAGAAAGTTATAAAAGTCAAAAATACACCAAATACATGGTTAGCAAAAACGAACTAAAACAGTTGGCTCAGTTGGGGCAAAAAAAATTTCGCGATCAGCGCAGGCTTTTCCCAGTCGAGGGCAAAAAAACCATAGCAACATTCCATCAAAATGGCTTTGAGATGTGCTACTTTTTTTCACTCGAAACTGCACAAATTGGGGGTGTTGCTTCTACTACAATCAGCGCATCTGACATGAAAAAGCTGAGCAATTTAAGTACTTCTCCCAATGTCTGGGCGGCCTTTTCGCTTCCAAATCCAGTCGATTTTGCTTCCCAAAATATCAATATTGCTTTAGACGGCATCCGAAATCCGGGTAACCTTGGGACCATCATTCGTTTGTGCGATTGGTTTGGCATTGCCCATTTACTTTGTTCATCAGACACAGTAGACTGTTTTAATCCCAAAGTGGTACAAGCAAGTATGGGCTCCTTAGCCCGAGTACAACTACATTATGTAGATCTTTTAGAAGCATTTCAAACACACGGTTTGCTGGCAGTGGGAACAGATTCTAAGGGGACAAACATATATGAAGCAGTAATTCCTCAAAATGCGGTATTGGTGATGGGGAATGAAGGGCAAGGCATTTGTGAAGCCATTAGTGCTGAAATAAGCGAAAATATAAGCATACCTGCTTATGGCAATCCAGCAGCTGAAAGCCTAAATGTTGCCATGGCAACGGGTATTGTATTAGCTGAATTTAGTAGAAGAGGCTGATCTACTCAAAAGTAAACCGCAAGAACACACCCCGACTTTTCATGCTCGCAACGTAGCGGGTGTAAACGCTGTTTGAATTCTCATCTGGGACAAACTCATCACTGATTGCAAAAAAGCCATGTAAAGAAGTGGTGAATTTAAAATAGGGCAAGTAAATATCAGTACCGACAGCGAACTCCCATGCATATACATCTCGTTTCATTCTAAAGTTCCCAGAGCTATTATCCTCTGAATTTGTTTCCTCGCTCGTGATATTCATGTTGTATGAAATACTACCCATTACAAAAGGACGTGCATTGCGAATGCGACGCGTGTTTAATTTGATGCCCACTGGAAAACGCACATAATTGGACTTCACAACACGCTCGATCAGTGCTTTGGTAAAGCGAGAGTCGTTTTTAGAAAAAGGAAATGTAATTTCGCGTTCAACAAAAGCTACGCCGGGATGAAAACGAATATTTAAAAATTCATTGACTCTATAATCTGCTAAAAGCCCTACATCAAAACTTGGCTTTGGTTTTACGGCAATACGAAAAGGGGTGCTCACATAGGTTGGTTTGTATTCCATTTTTGCACCAACGGCGTTTAGCCCCAAAAAATAGCCAAAACGGATTCTTTTCGAGTCGTCCTCTTTTAGGTTTTCAATCTTATCTAACTGCGCTTGTAGCTGGACTACCGAACAAAAGGAAATAGCAAAAACAAAAAATGTATGTCGTAGGTTCATTTTTGTGCATTGTATAAAGTAACTACACCCCCTGTTAAAGGCCTGTGCGTTACTTTAGAAAACCCAATTTTTCGTAATTTATTGCACATTTCTTCGCCATCTGGGAATTGGGCTGCAGATTCACCAAGGTAAGCATAAGCACCCTTGTCTTCTGCAAAAAGTTTGCCCATCGATGGAATCAGTATTCTAGACATGATATAATGCGCTTGACGCATTGGGAATTTTTTTGGCTTCGAAGTTTCCAAAATATACAGACAGCCGTCAGGCCGAAGCACACGGTACATTTCTCCCAATCCTTTTTTCAAATTAGCAAAGTTTCGAATCCCAAAAGCTACAGTCACTGCATCAAATTGGGTGTCAAAAGGCAATTTTTCTGCATCGGCAACGTGAAGTTTTATGCGGTCTTTCAGTTGGAGCTTCTCAAGCTGCTTGTCTTGCACCGTCAGCATTTGTGTTGAAAGGTCAGCCGCATCAATCTTTATATTAGGAATTTTACTCAAGGCTATGGCAACATCACCTGTGCCTGTGGCAACATCCAAGACATCTACTGCTTTTTGCTCGCGAACAAGCTTGATAATCCGCTTGCGCCAGCCCTTATCTAGGCCAAGGGAAAGCACGCGATTAAGTTTGTCGTATTTTAGTGCAATACGGTCAAACATCAGGGTCACTTGCTCTTTTTTTGAAAGATTAGAATCGCTGTAGGGAGTCACATTTTTAATCATATCTGGCAAATGTAGCTATTATCTATAGAAGCTGTTTTGACCAAACCGAACAGAAACTTCCTATATTTGCACATATAATTTCTTTTAAAGATGAATATTGCCATCGCTGGTGCTAGCGATATCGGATTTCACTTAGCCAAATTACTTTCGTTTGAGGCACAGGATATTACCCTTATTGATGCCGATAAGGAATTGCTAAATTATGCAGATAACAACCTAGACCTCCGTGCAATTAAGGGAGATCCTTCTGCATTGGCAACACTCAAACTTGCTGGTGTTGACCAAGCAGACATGATGATTGCTGTTACTTCTTCAGAAACTACCAATCTTATGTGTTGTTTGTTGTCGAAACAGTTGGGTTGTAAGCAAACCATAGCCCGTGTCACTGATATTGATTTTGAAAAATATAAGAACGACGTTGATTTCAAATCTTTGGGAATAGACGAATTGGTCTCTCCTGAAGAACTAGCGGCTGAGGAAATACAATTGCTTATACATCAATCTGCTTTTGAAAATAGTCACGAATTTGATGATGGTGCACTCACCATGATGGGTACTACATTAGAAGATGATGCCCCATTTGTTGGTAAGACGGTTCGTGAGGCCGCTACCGTATTTCCTGGCGTTCACTTTATGCCAATAGCCATAAAGCGCATACAGTCGCATAGTACCATAATTCCAAGAGGAGATACCTGTTTTGAAATAGGAGATCAGGTATATTTTACAACCCTGCCGCAAGGGGTCTCAGAACTATATAGCCTTACGGGCGAAGTCAAAAATAAAATCAAGAATGTGATGATTTTGGGCGGAGGTCGTATTGGTCTTAAAACGGCTGAAGACCTATGTAATAGAGGAATCAACGTAAAACTTATTGAACTTGATAAAGAACGCGCCATTGACATGGCTGAGCGACTGCCCGATACGCTCATCATCCACGGAGATGGACGTAATGTCGAGCTACTACTTGAAGAAAATTTAGATAAAATGGATGCCTTTTTAGGGGTAACCAACGATGCTGAAACCAATATAATGTCTTGTTTGATGGCCAAATCCAAGCAAGTGCCGAAAATCATCGCACTCATTGAAAACATGGACTATTTTGACTTGACCAAATCCATTGGAGTGGATACGCTTGTTAATAAAAAAATGTTAACGGCAAATACAATTTTTCGATATATTAGAAGGGGAGAGGTTGTCGATTTGGCTAAGCTCAACAATATGGATGCCGAAATTGTGGAATTTAAAGTAAAACCAACCGCCAAGGTAATCGGCAAGGCGATTAAAGATTTAGACTTCCCAAAAACGGCAACTATTGGTGGTGTGATACGAAATGGTGCAGGTGTCATTGCACTTGGCGACTTTGTTATTGAAAAAAGTGACCTTGTTTTGGTTTGCTGTTTGCCGCAATCCATCAGACGGGTAGAACAACTTTTCTTGTAGGTCATGAAGGGATTCAACCTCAAGCTTATCGTACATATTCTCGGACTAATGTTGCTGTTCAATGCCATATTTATGGGGATAACCACGCTATACAGTTATCTGCAAAATGACGGCATTACAACTGGACTGCTCAAGGCTTTAGTGCTCAATGTTATTGTCGGCGGTTTGGCGCTTGGTCTCACATTAAATCACCGCAAGGAAATTAAAAAACGCGAAGGGTATGTCATTGTTGCTTTTGGATGGCTAACCATGGTCATTTTTGGTATGTTCCCCTACCTGTTTACTGCCACCATTGGTTCTGGAATAGACGCCTTTTTCGAAACCATGTCCGGTTATACGGCAACGGGCGCTACCATTATAGACGATATTGAAGCTTTGCCAAGAAGTATTATGCTTTGGCGCTCCCTGACTCATTGGATGGGGGGTATGGGTATCATAGTTTTAGCCATCGCCATACTGCCGTTACTCGGTATTGGTGGCATGCAGCTTTTCAGTGCCGAAGCTCCTGTTTTGGGAGGAGATAAACTTCATCCACGAATCAGTGACACAGCCAAGCGTTTATGGTTGATTTATGTAGGCCTGACGCTGACCAATGCTTTGTTGCTTTTCTTTTCTGGCATGCCGCTTTTTGATGCCATAAATCACGCTATGAGTACCATGGCATCTGGAGGATTTTCCACTAAAAATTCCAGTATTGGACATTGGAATTACATGCCGCAAATTCAATATATAACCATCTTTTTTATGATTTTGGCGGGAAGCAATTTTGTGTTGCTTTACTACGCTATTAAAGGAAAATTTAAACGTGTTTTTGCCGATACGGAGTTTAGCTGGTACATGGGCTTTACTTCGGTCTTTGCCTTTATCGTGATGGCGTCTATACTGCGTCAAGGATCTTACGTTAACGACGACGCCAGTATGTTTGCAGTATGGGAGCAATCCTTCCGCCATGCCCTGTTTCAAGTAGTTGCCGTAATTACCACTACAGGACTGGTGACAGCAGATTTCACTGCATGGACACCCTTTGTGACCATGTTGTTTTTTGGGTTGATGTTTTTAGGTGGATCGACAGGTTCGACTTCCGGTGGGGTAAAAGTCATGCGTCACTTGATACTCCTCAAAAATGGTTTCTTGGAATTCAAACGTGCGCTACACCCCAATGCTATCTTGATGGTCAGGATGAATAAGTTTACTATTGAACAGTCTATTGTTTACAATGTATTGGCATTCTTTATACTCTACATGATTCTTTTTATCATTGGCGCAGGTGTGCTAAGCACCCTCGGTTTAGATTTCACTACGGCCATTGGAGCTGCCGCAAGTTCGCTGGGTAACGTTGGGCCAGGCTTGGGTGACGTCGGCCCTTTAAGTACGTTTTCTTCATTACCTGATTTTGGTAAGTATTGGTGCTCCTTGCTTATGCTTCTGGGAAGGCTCGAACTGTTTACCGTTTTAATTCTCTTTACGCCCTACTACTGGCGCAATCATTAGGATACCGCTACCTTAATGCGTCTGATGGCTTCTTCAATTTCTTCAAGAGAGGCGGCATAGGAAATGCGAATGTTGTTTGGGCATCCAAAGGCATCGCCACTAACGGTTGCTACATAGGCTTCTTCCAAAAGATACATGGCAAAGTCAGAAGCGTTTTCAATAAAGGTACCGTTTAATTTTTTCCCAAAAAACGACGAAATATCAGGGAAAATATAAAAAGCACCTTTTGGCACATTTACGTTAAACCCTTCAATGTCCTCAACGAGTTCTATGATGCGCTTACGTCGAAAATCAAACTCATCGACCATGTATTTGATCTTACTTCCAGATGCACGAACAGCCGTAATGGCAGCGCGCTGTGCAATACAGTTTGTGCCACTAGTTACCTGCCCTTGCATTTTAGTACAGGCTTTAGCCAACCACGCAGGACCACCCAAATAGCCTATTCTCCATCCTGTCATGGCAAAAGCTTTCGCCAAGCCGTTGACAGTGATGGTTCTGTCGAACATGCTCGGAATGGCAGCAAAGCTAAATGGGGTTGTATTGTCATAGTTAATGTGTTCGTAAATTTCATCAGAAAGCACGCAGATGTTGGGGTGTTTCAACAACACTTTAGCCAGTGCCTCGTATTCTTCTTTGCTGTACATCGATCCACTGGGGTTGTTGGGCGAGTTAAGTATCACCAATTTGGTTTTGGGCGTGATGGCTCCTTCCAATTGGGCGGGTGTTATTTTAAAATCGGTTTCGATATCAGAACGAATCTCTATTGGATTTCCTTCGGCAAGAATGACAATAGCTGAGTAGCTTACCCAATAGGGGGCTACCAAAAGTACGTCATCGCCTGGGTTGATGAGCACTTGAACCGCATTGGCAATAGATTGCTTTGCTCCTGTTGAAACTACAATTTGGTTTGGTGCATAGTCAAGGTCATTATCGCGTTTAAATTTTTCGCAAATAGCTTCTTTCAGTTCTACATATCCGTCAACGGGGGTGTAGCTGTTGTAATCGGCATTGATGGCTTCAATAGCTGCCTCTTTGATAAAATCGGGCGTATTGAAATCAGGCTCCCCCAGACTCAGTCCAATGATATCTTTACCTTCGTTTTTTAGCTCACGCGCTTTGGCTGCCATAGCCAACGTGGCAGATGCGGGTAAACTTTTAATGCGTTCGGATAATGCTTGACTCATATTAAATTTTTTGTCAAAGATAAACGCTATCAAACAACAAGCACAACATTTTAATTAACCACTTCCTTATTTTTGTAAAAATTATGGATACAACAATCAAAACCTATTTTCCTGAGCTAAGCGAAAAACAGCTAAATCAGTTTGCGCAACTCAAGCCGCTTTACGACTCGTGGAATCAACAAATAAATGTTATTTCACGCGCTGACATGACACATTTCTATATCCGTCATGTAATCCATTCGTTGGGTATTGCCACAGTGCTAACATTTGAGCCTCAATCCAGCGTGTTGGACGTCGGTACGGGCGGTGGTTTTCCAGGAATTCCACTTGCTATTATGTTTCCAGAGACACAATTTACGCTAGTCGATTCTGTTGGAAAAAAAATTAAAGTAGTGCAAGCCGTTGCAGATGTCTTAGCACTTGAAAATATCAAAGCGTGTCACAAACGCGCTGAAGACCTTACGCAATCATTTGATTTTGTGGTTAGCAGAGCTGTTACACGTATGGAGCGTTTTGTGCCTTGGGTACAACACAAAATCAAAGCTAAAAGCAAACACGCACTTTCAAACGGAATTCTCTATCTAAAAGGCGGTGACCTAAAAGAAGAATTAAAACCTTTTCCCAAAGCAAAAACCCATGATTTGGCTGCGATCTTTAAAGAAGATTTTTTTGAAACAAAAAAAGTGGTGCATTTACCGCTTTAATCCATACACGGATAGCGATAATCTTTGGCAGGAACAAGCGTTTCCTTTACCAACCTAGCCGATACCCAACGCAATAGATTTAGCGCTGAACCAGCCTTGTCATTGGTTCCTGATGCACGGCTTCCTCCAAAGGGTTGCTGCCCAACAACAGCACCACTGGGCTTGTCGTTGATGTAGAAATTACCTGCGGCATGGCGCAACTTTCTAGATGCGTATTCAATAAAATGGCGGTTTTGTGCAATAATGGCACCCGTTAGCCCGTAGTCAGAAGTGTTGTTTACCAATTCCAAGGTACTTTCCCACTCGTTATCTTCATAGACATATACCGTGACAATAGGCCCAAACAGCTCTGTTTCCATGGTATTGTAGTTTGGGTTGGTTGTTTTGATTAAGGTGGGATGTACAAAATAGCCCCTGCTTTTGTCATAGGTTCCACCGGCGAGTATTTCGACTTCCTTGTCGGTTTTTGCCTGCTCAATATATCGCACAAGCTTGTTAAAAGAATTTTCGTGTATGACAGCTGTTATAAAGTTGTTCATGTCTTCAGGAGTTCCAATTGAAAAGCTTTTGATGTTTTCAACAACTCCTGCAAGTATTTCATGAGCAATGGAAGCGGGGAGGTATATGCGTGAGGCAGCTGAACACTTTTGTCCTTGAAATTCATATCCACCTCTTGTGATGGCAGTGACAACAGTTTGGATGTCGGCAGTATGGTGGGCAAAAATAAAATCCTTGCCTCCTGTTTCGCCAACAATTCTGGGATAATTTCGATAATGCGTAATCTTGTTTCCAATCTGTTGCCATAAATGTTTAAAAACTTCTGTGGATCCTGTGAAATGCAATCCTGCAAACTGTGGGTGGTCAAGTACTAAATTGGAAATCATAACTGGATCTCCTGAAATGAGATTGATGACGCCTGGTGGTACGCCAGCTTCCTCAAATATATCCATGATGATTTTGGCAGAAAACATTTGATGATCGCTTGGCTTCCAAATCACAACGTTACCCATAAGGGCAGGGGCGGCACACAAATTGCCTGCAATGGCGGTGAAATTAAAAGGGGTCACGGCATAGACAAAGCCTTCAAGTGGTCTGTATTCTAGCCGATTGATAACGCCATCTCCTTGGATGGGTTGTTGCGCGTAAATATCCGATGCAAAAGCAACGTTAAACCTTAAAAAATCGGCAAATTCGCAGGCAGCGTCAATTTCTGCTTGAAAGATATTTTTGGATTGCGCCAACATGGTCGAAGCATTAATCCTAGCTCGATAGGGTCCTGCAATCAAGCCGGCTGCTTTTAGAAATACAGCTGCGCGATGCTCAAAAGAAGTGTTTTCCCAATCAGGGCTAGCAGCCAATGCGGCGTCAATGGCTTGGGTTACGTGCGAAGCTTTAGCCATGCTAAAGCTGCCAAGTGTATGCTTGTGGTCGTGTGGCGGCGCCATTTTTGCACGTTCTTTGGTCACAATTTTTTTATTTCCTATATATAGGGGTACGTCAATAGTGCTGTTGTACAAGGCTGCGTATGTTTCTAAAACTTCTTTCCGTTCAGGACTGTTTTTTTTATAATCGAAAACAGGCTCATTTACCGGCCTTGGAACTGAGAAAAAACCGTTTTTCATAAAAAATAAATTTAATGGTTAGTTGAGTGCAAACGCAGGGCTTAGCTCAAATTTAGGAATATTGGCACGAAACTTTTTGGTCGATGCTAAATTGATCATGTCGTAGTGTCCTTGCATGGCGCCAATAGGCGAGCTTAGCAAGCAACCCGACTGATAATTGTAGACCTGACCAGGTTTAATAACGGGCTTTTTTCCTACTACACCTTCTCCGTCAACAATAGCCGTGGGCTTTAGGGAGTCAAAAATTTTCCAATGTCTAGATTGAAGCTGAACCGTGTCTTTTCCGTGATTGGATATAGATATGCGATAGCCAAATGAATAGTGCAAGCGGTAGTTTTTGAAGTAGGTCCCTTCAAAAAATGCATTTACTGAAATGCGTATACCTTGTGTAACTTGCTGAATCATAATATAAAGATAAACATTTTTCTATAAGCCAATGTCTTCTGCGTTTGCATTTCCAACACCAATCAATTCATCGCAGCGTGCGCCTATGGGTCTATAGTAAATCAGCACAGAATATTCGTTTTCTGTGGGCCAATAATTGCCCGAAATAAGATTGTCGTAAAGCGTTCCTTCGCTATCTTGACTTGCAAACTTATAGTTGTAAATACCTTGCTTTAGTAATAATTCAGCCTCATAGCGACCAGAGTCAGGGTTGTAGGTTAGTTTGTTTTCATTACCCATGATGTGTTGGTTAAAATCTCCAACCACAAAATGCGCTCCGTCAAATAAGAAATCTTCCGCAAAAAGCGAAAACACTACCCGGCTGTAATCCGATTCGGTGTTTGGATTGCTGCCTTGAAAAGTGTTGATGCGGAAGTCGCCGTTTATGTCCGGTGCATAGGTGTAAGGCCTGCCAGAACGCACCCATTGCGGGTTTAAAACAGAGATAAATAAGTCCTCACGAAACACACGGGCTACATTGCCACCTCCACTGCGAATGTCTTGTGTGTCAAAAAAATGATATTCATTCCCAGCAGCAAACGTTGTTTCGGGCTTGTAGTTGAATTGCAGTTGATTTTTGAGGTTAAAGGTGGGCTTACCTGCCTCGCGCCATGTTTGCCAGCGTTGGTTTTGTACGATAAACGGCTTTATTTGTTTTTCAGGAAGCCACACGTTTAGGCCATCTAGGTTCACCACAAACTGTACGCTTTGATGCGTTTGAATGTCTTCAATGCGTTGCGATCGTTGCACACGCACCCCAACTGCCGATGATTGGTGGCTAACCAAAAACCTTTTTTGCAGCACCAAGTTTCTGCTTTCGTCCCAGACATTCAGCATATAATTCCCACTCTTTTTTAAGCGCGTTTGGGCATTGGGAAGGGTAAGGGTGTAGTGAATGTATGACTGCAAGGTTCCGACTGCATAGGATATGTTTTGTATGCGAATGTCATCATAGCCGTCCATATAATCTGCTCGGAACAAATTGGTCTCGTTCCAATGGGCATCAAAGCGATCAATGGTGTAGTAATAAGTGCTGTCGTCCGCATTTAAATCATCAAACTTTAGCGTGATTTTTTCGTTCAATCCAACAATGGGTAGCGACGTATTTTGTTCGTTTACGTAAAAAAGAACCGATTTGATGTGGTCAGGTGGTGCAAAAATGCTTAATCCTTGTCCAAAAATGAGTTGACAACCTAGTAGAAAAAGAAGCTTTTGTTTAATCATTGTTTTGGTGCTTAAAGGTTTTTTTGGCCTTTTTATAGATAAGAAGTTAGCGCGCTGTTTTTATTACTAATAGGCCAAAGTTAAACAAACTATTTTACGGTTAATAAATTTGTGTAATTATAGGTTGTAAGACTTCATTTTTTAAGTACCTTATATTACATTTGCAGAGTAAAACATCACCCATGTCCGCTGACATAACCCTGCGTAAATGCCTGACAATTCCCGCAAGAGGAACAGCCGATCTTAACATTTCATCCGCTGATTCTGCTGACAACTTTGTAATTTACCCTCATGACTTTCATGGTGTTGTGCCAAATATTACATTTGCAAAGCAAAAACAACCACCCATGTCCGCTGACATAACCCTGCGTAAAGGCCTGACAATTCCCATAAGCGGAACAGCCGATCTTAACATTTCATCCGCTGATTCTGCTGACAACTTTGTAATTTATCCTCATGACTTTCATGGTGTTGTGCCAAGGATGCTCTTGAGAGAGGGTGAAGTCATGTTGCAAGGACAGCCTATTTTTTATTCAAAAGCCAACCCTGAAATAAAATTTGTTTCCCCAGTTAGTGGTACGCTAACCAAAATTGAACGCGGCGCCAAAAGACGTATCATGTCTTTGTCTATTT